>Ga0256914_1001245_pt1 | contig 23714 bp, 24 predicted proteins | sample HulkmetaG_FD_191571 | JGI IMG/M metagenome (GOLD analysis project Ga0256914, IMG submission 191571) | Hydrothermal chimney microbial communities from Main Endeavour vent field at the Juan de Fuca Ridge, Pacific Ocean - Hulk | ecosystem: Environmental > Aquatic > Marine > Hydrothermal vents ... | reverse complement strand
AGATGAATTTAAAAAAGAAAAAAAGAAAAAAAGAGTTTTTTTAGCTATGGGAGGAGCCGATACGGCAAATCTAAATATCAAGATACTAAAAGTTTTAAAAAAGTTTAAAGATATAAAAGTAGATATCATAACAACAGATGCAAATAAAAACTTAAAGGAGTTAAAAAGCTATACAAAAGATAAAAAGTGGATAAAACTCCATATAAACTCGAATAAAATGGCAAAACTTATGAAAAAAGCAGATTTGGCTATCATAACTCCAAGTGTTGTGCTTCATGAAGTTTTATATATGGAACTTCCGTTTATAGCTATAAAAACAGCGGATAATCAAAAAGAGTTTGTTGATTATTTAAAGAAAAAAAAGTATCAAATAATTGAATATTTTAGTAAAAATACTTTATATAATAAACTAAAACAAATAAAGGGAAAATGTGTTGATACCGAAAATTAAAGGTTTAAAATATCCAGATGAATATTTTATAAAGTTTTTTTTCAAAGAGCGATTGCATGAAAAAACTAATTTAAAATTTTTAGAATTTGGTTGTGGTAATGGTAATAATCTAATGTTGCCATATCAATACAATAATGAAGTTATCGGTATAGATTATGATAAAACTTTAATATCTTTTGCAAATGAAAATTTTAATCTACTAAAACATAATCAAAAATATAGTTTTTATTCAGCTGATATGAGAGAATTTGTTAAAAAAAATAATAATATAAATGCTGATATATTATCTCTTCCAAATATCATAAACTATATTTCCAAAATAGATTTTATTAACTTTTTAAAAAATTGCAAAAACAACAAGTTTTATAAAAATAATTCAAAAATTTTTATAAGATTCAGAACACACAGAGATTTTAGGTTTGGACTGGGAAATAGAATTGACAATTGTTGTTATCAAATAGATAAAGATAACAATACAACAGGTGAGGCAGGTGCTTTAAATTGTTTTTATTCCGGGATAGAGATGATTGATATTTTAAGAAAATATTTAAATTTAACTGATTATAAAATCTTTCATATTGATTTTGAAAATATGGCATTAAATGGAGATACGATATTAAACTCTGATATAGTTATATGGGGTTCAATAAATTGAAAATCTCAATAATGCAACCTACATTTAATCCTTGGCTTGGATATTTTGATATAATTGACTATGTAGATAAGTTTGTTTTTCTTGATACTGTGCAGTTAACAAGAAGAAGTTGGCAGGTACGAAACAAGTTAAAGGTAAATTCTAAAGAATATATATTTACTTTACCTATTGTAAAAGAGAAAAAAAGAAATGAGGAGCTTATTAAAAGTGTTAAACTATTTGAATCAAACAAAACAAAAGAGAAACTTTATACATTGATTCAAAACAACTATAAAAAAAGTAAATTTTATGATGAAGTGAAAGATTTTATTAAAAAGATAATCTTTTATGATACCGATTCGTTAAGTTTATATAATATCAACATAATTACTCAAATATCAAAAAAACTTAATTTAAATACAAAATTAATATCTTTATCCGATATAAATTATCAATCAAATGCTACTAAAGGCGATTTGATTTTAAATATATGTAAATATTTTAATACTTCGGATTATATCTCTCCATTGGGTTCAAAAGAGTATTTAGAAAAAGTAAGTGATAGATTTAAAAAAGAAAATATCAATATCTATTATCAATACTATAAACATCCTATATATAATCAGTTAGGAAAAAACTTTATACCGTATATTGGTATATTTGATCTTTTATATAATGAAGGATTTGAAAATAGTTTAAAAATTATAAAAAGTGGAAGAAAATATGAAAAATAAAACTTACATCATAGCAGAGCTTAGTGCAAATCATGGTAATGATATAAAAATTGCTTTAGAAACTATAAAAGCAGCAAAAGAAATAGGTGCTGATGCTGTTAAACTTCAAACTTATACGGCAGACACCCTAACTTTAAACTCTAAAAGAGATGATTTTATTATTAAAGGTGGAACTTTATGGGATGGAAAAAGTTTATATGAACTCTATCAAAAAGCTTATACTCCTTGGGAGTGGCATAAAGAGCTTTTTGAGTATGCAAAAGAGATAGGTATAGATATATTTTCCACTCCCTTTGATAAAAGTGCGGTTGATTTTTTAGAACAGTTTGATCCTCCGGCTTACAAAATAGCATCTTTTGAGATAACCGACTATGAACTTATAAGATATACTGCAAGTAAAAAAAGACCTATGATTATATCTACCGGTATTGCAACCATAGGAGAGATTCAAGATGTAGTCGATATTTGTAAAAGTGAGGGAAATTATGATATAATTTTACTAAAATGTACCTCCGCTTATCCTGCACCACTTGAGGATGCAAATCTCTTAACCATACCAAATATGAAAGAGACTTTTGGAGTAAAAGTGGGATTTTCCGATCATACTTTAGGAATTACCGCACCGATAGTTGCAGTAACTCTTGGTGCTACAGTTGTAGAAAAGCACTTTATGCTTGATAAATACATAGATAGTCCGGACAAAGAGTTCAGTCTTGATAAAGATGAGTTTAAAGAGATGGTAAAAGCCGTTAGAGAGGCTGAAAAGCTTTTGGGTAAAGTGGACTACTCTATGAGTGAGAAAAAGAGAAAATCCCGTCAATTTGCAAGAAGTCTATATGTGGCAAAGGATATAAAAAAGGGTGAAGTTTTTACTGAGGTCAATATCCGCTCAGTTCGCCCCGGATACGGTATGCATCCGAAATATCTAAAAGATATACTCGGCAAAAAAGCAACAAAGGATTACGAAATGGGAGAGAGATTTGAGTTTTAAGAATGATTTGATAAAGCTTAAGGAAAATATATGAAAATAGCAATAATAGGTTTAGGATATGTAGGGCTTCCTCTTGCTCATGCTTTTAGTTTTAAGTATAAAGTAGTAGGTTTTGATATAGCTTCTTGGAGAATAGAGGAGTTAAGGAATGGGTATGACAGAACCCTTGAACTTAGTGAAGATCAAGTAAAAGAAGCTATAAAAAACGGTATGGAGTTTACCAGTAACTTAGAAGATATAAAAGATTGCAATATCTACATAGTAACTGTTCCAACTCCGATAGACAAGCATAAAAAACCGGACTTAACTCCTTTGATTAAAGCAAGTGAAAGCATAGGAAAAGTACTAAAAAAAGATGATATAGTGATATATGAAAGCACAGTATATCCAGGAGCTACAGAAGAGGTATGCGTACCGATACTTGAAAAGATAAGCGAATTAAAATTTAATGAAGATTTTTATTGTGGATATAGCCCGGAGAGGATAAATCCGGGAGATAAAGAGCATACAGTTACAAAGATACTAAAAGTAACAAGCGGAAGCACCTTTGAGATTGCTCAAAAAGTAGATGATTTGTATGCAAGTATTATTACCGCGGGAACTCATAAAGCTCCCTCAATTAAAGTAGCAGAAGCTGCAAAAGTTATAGAAAATTCCCAAAGAGATATAAATATCGCATTTGTAAATGAACTCTCTATGATATTTAATCGTCTTGGGATAGATACTGTTTCGGTTTTAGAAGCTGCCGGAACAAAATGGAACTTTTTGCCGTTTCGCCCGGGACTTGTCGGAGGACATTGTATAGGAGTTGATCCATACTATTTGACTCATAAAGCCCAAGAGGTTGGCTTTCATCCCGAAGTTATACTTGCAGGCAGACGAATAAATGACAGTATGGGTATATATGTAGCAAATCAAGTAATCAAACTAATGATAAAAAAAGGAATCAAAATCCAAAATTCAAAAGTTTTAGTCCTTGGAATTACATTTAAAGAGAATTGTCCTGATATAAGAAATAGTAGAGTTATTGATGTAATTAGAGAGCTTGAAGAGTTTGGGTGCAATGTAGATGTGTATGACCCTTGGGCTGATAGCCAAGAGGTAAAAAGGGAATATGGGATTGATTTAAAAAAAGAGTTAAATATTGATAATTATGAAGCAGTTGTTTTAGCAGTTGTTCATAATGAGTTTAGGGATTTGGATATAATTTCAAATAAAATGAAAGTAGTTTATGATATAAAAGCTATTTTAGATAAAAATAAAATTGACGGGAGATTATAATGAAAAATTTTACACTAACAGGAGCAGCAGGGTATATAGCTCCAAGACATATGAAAGCAATAAAAGAAACAAACAATAATTTAATAGCAGCACTTGATAAATGTGATAGTGTGGGGATAATAGATAGTTATTTTCCTGATGCTGATTTTTTTACTGAATTTGAGAGATTTGATAGACATATAGATAAAATAAAAAGAGAATGTCAAAAAGTTGATTTTGTTTCAATTACTACTCCAAATTATCTCCATGATGCACATATTAGATGGGCTTTAAGAAATGGATCAGATGCTATATGTGAAAAACCATTAGTATTGAATCCTTGGAATATAGATGGACTTTATGAAATAGAAAAAGAAACAGGTAAAAAAGTTTATAATATATTACAACTTAGACTTCATCCTTCAATTATTGCTTTAAAAGAAAAAGTTGAAAAAGAATTAAAAGAAAATCCAAATAAAATTTATGATATAGATTTAACTTATTTAACGAGTAGAGGACATTGGTATTTTGTTAGTTGGAAAGGGGATGAGGCAAAAAGTGGTGGAATTGCTACAAATATAGGAGTTCATTTTTATGATATGTTAAGTTGGATATTTGGAGAAGTAGAAGAAAATATAGTGCATCTTAAAACTCCATATGCAAATGCAGGATATTTAAAGTTAAAACATGCAAATGTTAGATGGTTTTTAAGTGTTATATATGATTATATTCCAGATGAAATAAAAAAAACTGGACAAAGAACTTATAGAAGTATAACTGTGGATGGGGAAGAGATAGAATTTAGTGGAGGATTTACAGATTTACATACAAGAAGTTATGAAGAGATTTTAAAAGGGAATGGATTTAGACTTAATGAAGCAAGGAAGTCAATCGAAATTGTATCAACTATTAGAAATTTAGAAGCAGTTGGATTAAAAGGGGAATATCACCCGTTTTGTAAAAAGGTTATAAATGGATAGTTTTTTCATACATGAAAGTAGTTATGTAGATAAAAATGTTCAAATAGGTCAAAATACAAAAATATGGCATTTTTCACATATACTTTCAAATACAGAAATAGGAAATAATTGTTCATTTGGGCAAAATTGTGTAGTAGGACCTAATGTAAAAGTTGGAAATGGAGTAAAGGTTCAAAATAATGTTTCTATTTATGAGGGAGTAGAAATAGAAGATAATGTGTTTTTAGGTCCTTCTATGGTTTTTACAAATGTCATAAATCCAAGAGCTTTTATACAAAGAAAAAATGAATTTAAAAAAACTCTTCTTAAAAGAGGATGTTCAATCGGAGCAAATGCTACAATAATTTGTGGAGTAACAATAGGAGAGTATGCTCTAATTGGAAGTGGTGCAGTAGTAAACAAAGATGTGAAGCCTTTTGCACTTATGGTAGGAGTTCCAGCTAAGCAAATCGGATGGGTAGGAATAACTGCAAACACACTAAAATTTAATGAAGAAAATATAGCAGAAGATGAGTTTGCTACTTATAAGATAGTAAATGATAATTTAAAGGTTATTAAAAAATGAAAATAGATTTTGCAAATTTACAATATCAATATCAACTATATAAAGATGAGATAGATGAAGCTATCCATAAGGTTTTAGATAAATCAAACTATATTATGGGAGAAGAAGTTAAAGAGTTAGAAAAAAATCTATGTAATTTTACAGGGGCAAAAGAAGCTATAACATGTAGTAGCGGAACAGATGCTCTGCTTCTTGCTATGATGGCCCTTGGAATTAAACCTGGTGATGAGATAATAACTACACCATTTACTTTTATAGCTACAGCAGAAACCATAGCACTTCTTGGAGCAAAACCGGTTTTTGTAGATATAGATGAAGAGACTTATAATATAGATACAACAAAAATAGAAGAAAAAATAACTACAAAAACAAAAGCCATAATAGCAGTAAGCTTATATGGTCAGCCTTGTGATTTAGATGCCTTAGAACAATTAAAAATTAAACATTCAAAATTAAAAATTATTATTGATGGTGCCCAATCTTTCGGAGCAACATATAAAGATAAAGCAGAAATTCACTACTGTGATATTTATACGACAAGTTTTTTCCCAGCAAAACCGCTTGGATGTTTTGGAGATGGTGGAGCGGTTATTACAAACAATAGTGAGTTAGCCGAAAAAATAAGAATGCTAAGAGTTCATGGACAAAATAAAAGATACCATCACAAGTACATAGGACTTGGTGGAAGAATGGATACTCTTCAATGTGCAGTTGTAAATGTAAAATTAAAATACTATAAAAAAGATTTAGCCCTTCGTCAAGAAGTAGCACAAAAATATACAAATCAATTCAAAATTCAAAATTCAAAATTCAAAATTCCTATCATTAAAGATGATAGAACCTCAGCCTTTGCTCAATACTCTATAAGAGTAAAAAATAGAGATGAAGTTCAATCAAAACTAAAAGAGCAAGGCATCCCAACAGCAGTTCACTACCCAATGCCTCTAAATTTGCAAGAGTGTTTTGCTTATCTTGGACATAAAGAGGATGATTTTCCTGTAGCTGAGAGAGTTAGCAAAGAGATTTTATCATTACCAATGAACCCGTATATAACTGAAGATGATATAAAATTTATATGTGAAAATATATGCAAAAAATCTTAGTAGTATTTGGAACAAGACCTGAAGCCATAAAGATGGCACCGCTTGTAAAAGAATTTGAAAAATATACTGATTTTTTTAAAACTAAAGTATGTGTTACAGCTCAACATAGAGAGATGTTAGATCAAGTATTGGAACTATTTGAAATAGAACCAGATTATGATTTAGATATAATGAAATCAAATCAAGATTTATATGATATAACATCAAATATATTACTTAAAATGAGAGATGTATTAAATAGTTTTAAGCCAGATATTGTATTAGTTCATGGGGATACGACTACAACTTTTGCAACTAGTTTAGCAGCTTTTTATCAAAAGATAGATGTAGGACATATTGAAGCAGGTCTTAGAACAGGCAACATTTATTCTCCATGGCCAGAAGAAGCAAACAGAAAATTAACTGCAAACTTATCAAAATACCATTTTGCACCTACACAAACTGCAAAAAATAATCTATTAACAGAGGGAGTAGTAGAAGAAAATATAATTATTACCGGAAATACAGTAATAGATGCTTTATTTTTAACATTAGAAAAGATAGAAAAAGATAAGAATTTAAAAAATAGTATAATTAAAAAATTAAATTCTCAGTTTTCTCAATTAGACTCAAAATTTATTCTTGTTACAGGGCATAGAAGAGAAAATTTTGGAGAGGGTTTTTTAAATATTTGCAAAGCTTTAAAAGATATAGCAACAAAACATAAAGATATAAATATAGTTTATCCTATGCATTTAAATCCAAATGTTAGAAGACCAGTGTTAGATATTTTAGATAATATAAGTAATATCTATTTAATTGAACCATTGCAATATCCAGAGTTTGTATATTTAATGAGTAAAAGTTATCTGATTTTAACCGATAGTGGAGGCATTCAAGAAGAAGCTCCAAGTTTGGGAAAGCCAGTATTAGTAATGAGAGATACAACTGAAAGACCAGAAGCACTTGAAACTGGGACAGTTAAATTGGTAGGAACAGATAAAAATAAAATTATCACAGAAGTTGAGAGTTTATTGCAAAATAAAAATGAATATGAGAAAATGAGTAAAGCTCATAATCCTTATGGTGATGGAAAATCAAGTAAGAAAATAGTAAAATTTTTAAAGGAAAATTTATGAAAATATGTGTAGCAGGATTAGGATATATTGGACTTCCAACAGCCGCATTACTTGCGAATAGAGATTATGAAGTACATGGTGTTGATGTTGTAAAAGAAACAGTAGATACTATAAATAGAGGAGAGATACATATAGTTGAACCTGAACTTGATACATTTGTTAAAAGTGCAGTTAATAGTGGTAAATTAAAAGCAAGTTTAAAACCAGATTTTGCAGATGTTTTTATTATTGCAGTACCTACTCCTTTTCATAAAGGATATGTGCCAAATATAGATTATGTTATAAGTGCTACTAAATCGATAGCTCCTTATGTAAAAAAAGGAAATATTGTTATCTTAGAATCAACAAGTCCTGTTGGAACAACAGATAAAATAGCAGAGGTTTTAAAAGAAAATGGAGTAAATATTGATGAAGTGTATATTTCTCATTGTCCAGAAAGAGTATTACCAGGACAAATTATGAGAGAGTTAGTAGAGAATGATAGGATAGTGGGTGGAATAAATGAAGAATCTACAAAACAAACTGCTAATTTTTATAGAAGTTTTGTTCAAGGAGAAGTTTTAGAAACTGATGCAAAAACAGCTGAAATGGCAAAACTTACTGAAAATAGTTTTAGAGATGTAAATATTGCATTTGCAAATGAGTTATCAATTTTATGTGATAAATTTGGTATTGATGTTTGGGAATTAAGAGAATTAGCTAATCGTCATCCAAGAGTTAATATTTTATATCCCGGTGTTGGAGTAGGCGGTCATTGTATTGCTGTTGATCCATGGTTTATAGTTCATGCTGGTGGAGATGATGCTAAAATAATAAAAACTGCTAGAGAGGTAAATACTTATAAGACAGAATGGGTTATAGAAAAAATTAAAAACGAATCATTGAAATTTGAAAATCAAAATAATAAAAAACCAAAAATTGCTTGTATGGGACTTGCATTTAAACCTGATATTGATGATTTAAGAGAAAGTCCTGCTTTATATATTACAAGAAGATTGATAGCGGAAAAATTGGAAATTTTAGCAGTTGAGCCTAACATTGAGCATTTTGATGAATTTAAAATATATTCTTATAAAGAAGCACTTCAAAAAGCAGATATAATTGTTTTATTAGTAGGACATAAAGAATTTAAAAATCTTAAAACAGATAAAAAAGTATTGGATTTTTGTGGGATAGGGATTCAATGAAAGGTATAATTTTAGCAGGTGGAAGTGGGACTAGACTGTATCCCATTACAAAAGGAATTAGTAAACAGTTGTTACCAATTTATGATAAACCAATGATATATTATCCACTGTCTATTTTGATGTTATCAAAAATTAGAGATATTTTAATTATTTCAAATCCTGAATATATAGATAATTATAAGGCAATATTTAAAGATGGTTCTAAATTGGGAGTAAATATTGAGTATGCTATACAGGAAAAGCCAAAAGGATTGGCAGAAGCTTTCATTATAGGAAAATATTTTATAGGCAATGATGATGTATGTTTAGTATTGGGAGATAATATTTTTTATGGAGATAGTCTAAGTAATATGCTTCAAAATAGTGTAGATTTTGTAAAAGCTGAAAAAAAAGCTGTGGTTTTTGGTTACTATGTAAATGATCCACATTCTTATGGAGTAGTAGAATTTGATAATAATGGAAATGTATTGAGTATAGAAGAAAAGCCAAAAGTTCCAAAAAGTAATTATGCAATAGTAGGATTATATTTTTATCCAAATGATGTAGTAGCGAAGGCTAGACAGGTAAAACATAGCAAAAGAGGGGAGTTAGAGATTACAACATTAAATGAATTTTATTTACAAGATAATAGGTTAAAAGTAGATTTAATGGGAAGGGGATATGCATGGTTTGATACTGGAACTCATGATAATTTATTAGAAGCCAGTCAATTTGTTGCAACAATAGAAAAAAGACAAGGTTTAAAAATTGCTTGTATAGAAGAAATTGCATATAAAAATGGGTGGATTGATAAACATTTTTTATTACAAGTAGGAAAAGAATTACAAAAAACTAATTATGGACAATATCTTTTAAAAATAGGTGGTTTATTATGAATATTCTAATCACCGGCGGAGCAGGATTTATAGGTAGTAATTTTATTCCGTATTTTTTAGAAAAGTATTCTGAATATAAAGTGATTAATTTAGACCTTTTAACATATGCCGGAAATTTAGAAAATCTAAAAGAAGTAAAAAAGCATCCAAGATATAAATTTATAAAAGGAAATATTTGCAATCGTGAATTAGTGGAATATATTTTTAATGAGTATGATATAAGAGGAGTTATCCATTTTGCAGCTGAAAGTCATGTGGATAATTCAATTAAAAACCCTGGGGTATTTATAGAAACCAATGTAAATGGAACTTATACTTTATTAGATGTAGCAAAAAACTATTGGATGCAAGAGCCTTTTAAATATAAAGATGAATATAAAGATTGTAGATTTCATCATATATCAACTGATGAAGTATATGGAACTTTGCCTGAAGACCCAAATACATTATTTGCAGAAGAGACGCCATATGCTCCAAACTCTCCATATAGTGCGAGTAAAGCAAGTTCTGATATGATTGTAAGAAGTTATCATCATACATATGGAATGGATACAATTATTACAAATTGCTCAAACAATTATGGTCCAAAACAACATGATGAAAAATTAATTCCTACAATTATAAGAAATGCCCTTTCAGGAAATCCTATTCCTATTTATGGAGATGGAAAAAACATAAGAGATTGGTTATATGCATTAGATCATTGTAAAGGAATTGATTTAGCATATCATAATGGAAAAAGTGGTGAAACATATAATATTGGGGGAAGAAATGAAAGAACTAATATTTATATAGCAATCAAAATTTGTGAAATTTTAGATGAATTGTATCCAATTGAAAATAATTCAAAATTCAAAATTCAAAACTCAAAACTCAAAAGTTATAAGGAACTTATAACTTTTGTTACGGATAGACCCGGACACGATAGAAGATATGCGATAGATGCTACAAAAATAGAAGAACAACTTGGTTGGAAAGCTCAAGAGAATTTTGAAAGCGGAATTATGAAAACGATTAAATGGTATTTGGAGAAATATAATGGCTGAAAATATAAAAATACCTACTTTTAGTGATAGTAGAGGTTCATTAAGTGTAATAGAAAAAATAATAGATTTTGAGATAAAAAGAGTATATTATATATACAATACTAATGATAAAGCAAGAGGAGGTCATAGACATAAAAAAACAAAACAATTGTTAGTTGCTATTAATGGAAGTTGTGAAGTTTTTTGTGAAAATAGCAATAAAGAAAGCAAATTATTTCTTTTGAATAGTCCGGATAAAGGCTTATTGCTTGAACCAGAAGATTGGCATATAATGCACAATTTTTCAGAAAATTGTATTTTATTAGTTTTAGCTTCTGAATATTATGATATAAATGACTATATAGAGGAGAGATATTAAATGATAGAATATGAAAATTTAAAAAATGTAAATGAAAAATTATTCAATAAGTATAAAGAAAAGTTTAATGAATTTCTTCACTCAGGATGGTATATATTAGGTAAAGAAGTTGAAAATTTTGAAAAAAAATTTGCAAAGTTTTGTAATACAAATTTTAGTGTTGGTGTAGCTTCAGGGCTTGATGCATTGATTTTAGCTATTAATGCTTTTGATTTTCCAAAAAATAGTGAAATAATTGTGCCATCAAATACATATATAGCAACAATATTAGCAATAATTAGAAATGGATTTAAACCAGTATTAGTTGAACCAGATATAAAAACATATAATATTGATTCAGATAAAATAGAAGAAAAAATTACAAAAAATACGAAAGCTATAGTAGTTGTTCATCTTTATGGTCAACCATGTGATATGGATAACATTATTAAAATAGCAAATAAATATCATTTACAAATTATAGAAGATTGTGCTCAAGCTCATGGAGCTATGTATAAAGGACAAAAAGTAGGTAGTTTTGGAGTTGGGTGTTTTAGTTTTTATCCAACTAAAAATTTAGGTGCATTAGGGGATGGAGGTGCTATAACTTGCAATGATGAAAAATATGCAAATAAAATAAAAGTTTTGAGAAATTATGGAAGTAATAAAAAATATTATAATGAATATATAGGATATAATTCTAGACTTGATGAGATTCAGGCGGCATTTTTATCAATAAAATTAGATATATTAGATAATATTATAAATCACAAAAGAAAATTAGCAAAAATTTATTTAGAAAATCTTGATGATAGATATGTAAAACCTGTAGTTAATGAGGATTATTTTAATGTATATCATATATTTAATATAAGATATGATAAAAGAGATAATTTAAAGGAATATTTATTGAAAAATGGTATTCAAACACAAATACATTATCCAATTCCACCACATAGACAAAGGGCAATGGAAGGAATATTAGAAGGAGAATATCCAATAAGTGAAGAAATACACAAAACTACACTTAGTTTGCCAATTTCTTATTTTCATACAGAAAATGATATATATAAAATTTGTGAAATAATAAATAGGTTTGATAAATGATAACTACAATAGTAGATAAAAATTATTTATATAAAGAAGCAAGATTTTTATTAGCCAGTATTTATAAATATATGCCTCAAGAAAAAGTATATCTTTTTTTAGTTAATTGTCCTAAAGATGTAAAAGAGGATGTGTTATCATGGAATCCAAATGCAATTATAGATTTTAGAGAATTTGATGTTCCACAAGAGCAGTATAAATCATATATGTATGTTATGATGACCTTTGTTTTTGATTGGTTATTGAATGAAATAAAAACAAAAGAAAATATAATCTATCTTGATGCTGACATAGTTTTAAAAGGAAATATTTATAATTTATACAAAGAATTAGAAAAATATGATTTATTGTTTAGATATCATCCATTTAATAGAATTAAAGGTCCTACAACAGAAGAATTTGGCGGAATTATGAATAATGGTTGTGTTGTGATAAAAAATAATAATGTTATGAAAGAATATGCAAAAAGATTAAAAGAAAATATTCAAAACTATTTAGATACTAAAAAAGATCCAGTTTATTATCATAAAGATATACATTTAGTAACTTGTATAGATCAAGAAATGATATTTACAACATATCTTGAAATGAAAGATAAGATAAAATTTTTTCCATTAAATAATATTTATAATGATACTCAATACACGAAGGAAAGTATTGTATGGCATGCAAAAGGAGTGCATAGAACTTATCCAGAATATTTGATTGAATGTTGGAAATATAAAAGAGAAGATGTAAATATTTTTAAAGAGCATTTGAGACTTTATTATCGAAAATTTAAAAAATTTATTAAAAATTTTTTAATAGAACCACCAGAAAGTTTTAAGATAAAAGAACTAGAAGATATATTTAAAAGTATTGAAATTAGAAATATAATTATAGTAAATAGTGATTTTTATTTAGATAATGAGGATGTATTTAAAGATAAATTAGTAGAGTGTTATGATACGGATCCTGTTATTTATTATAAAAATAAAATAAAATTAGAAAATAAAAAGATTTTACATAAATATATAATATATGATACTCAACTGATCAAAAAGAAAGATGTAGATTTATTAATTTGTGAAGAGAAAAATTTAAGAATTATTGCTGATAATATTGCTGATAATAAGTTTAAACAAAAAATAATAGTTGGGAATATTGATTAATGTTTACAAAAATTTTTAAGCACGGTAGTGCTTATTTTTTAGTAAGTTTACTTACTAAAGCTACTGGATTTTTGCTTTTACCCATTATTACAAGATATTTAACTCTTGAAGAGTATGGATTATATACAAATATCCAATCAGCTCAGCAGATAATGTATTTATTTGCTACATTAAGTCTTGATGCTGCTTATGGAAGATTTATTTATGATTATAATAGCTCTAAAAAAAGATTAAGATTACTTACTAGCACTATATTCACAGTGTTTATTTTGTGGAATGTAGTTTATTTGGGCATTGCTGGAATATCTATTTATTATCTTATAGATAGTTGGGGTTATCAAAAACTACTTATATCATTTTTATTGCCTTTTATTACATTGTTTCAGCAGTTTATTGCATTAAATACTTCTTTAATGCAATCAAGACACCATACAAAAAAACTTTTGATGATTAATGTAGCTAGTTTTTTCGCTACTCAGCTTATAATTTTGATATTATTGATATGGTTTAATATGGGGGTTGATTCATTTTTTATAGCTCAATTTTGTATTGGATTGATTGTAATGATGATACATATTAATTTAATGAAAACAGAAGGATTAATAAAATTATTTATCTTTAAACAATCTACTTTTAAAAAACTATTTAAATATGCACTAGGGTATATACCTGTGAGTTTTAGTAGTTGGATTTTTTCTTTGAGTGATAGATATATTATTACTTATTATGTGTCATTAGCAATGGCTGGAAAATATGCATTTATTATGCAATTAACTATGATTATACAAGTGATTATGCAAGCAATTGATACAGCATATACTCCTATATTTATGACATTAATTAAAAATAAAACCAAACAAAATTTAGATAAAATAAAAAGTTTTTTTGATGTTATGTTGTTTTTTCTTTTAGTTATATATTTGGGTATGATATTATTTTTACCTTTTTTAATAGAAACTTTTTTCCCACAAAAATATCAAGGTGATTATTTGCTTATATCTATATTATCTATGGGATTTGTTTTTTTGGCTATAAGAAAAATGTTTACTAATATTTTAGTTTATTATAAAAAATCATTATGGATAAGTGTGAGTGGATATATACCTGCAATTGTAAATTTAGCTTTAAATTTTATATTTATTCCTAAATATGGTATATATGCTGCAGCTTGGAGCACTTTAATAAGTTTTATTGTATATGCTGGTATTGTTTTTTTAATGGCTCAAAAATTGCAAAAATTTGAGTTTAATTATTTCAAAATTTTAATTATATTTGGTATAGCGGTATTGATTAGTTGTATATGTTTGGCATATGACAACATTATTTTAAATATATTTATGATAATAATGTTTTTGTTGTATGGAAAAATACTAAATATTTATAAAATGATAAGGATGTAAAATGTTAAAACAATTGATAAAAAAGTGGCTAAAGCCAAATGGTATTTCAGTGTTAATTGCTGCACAAAATGAGGAAAAAACTATAAGATTATGTGTAGAATCATTTTTAGAATTTGGTGATGAGATAATTATAGTTACAAATGGCTCAACAGATAGGACAAGAGATATTTGTAAAGAATTAGTAAAAGAATATCCCCAAAAAGTTCAATTTTATGATAAACCAGAGCTTCCTGATTTATACCATAATAGAGCATTTGCTTTAAGTAAAGCTAAGTATAGATGGGTAATGAGAGGAGATGCTGATTATGTCGCTTACACAGATGAAGATGGAAAATATAGTATTAGAAATTTAAGAAATCGTATTATGCAAACAATTGTCTATTATCCTACTGCTTTTTGGGTTGAGCAAGTAAATATTAGTATAAAATATAATCTTACAAGAAAATTAAAAATAGAAAATAAAAATATAATTTTACCATATATTGCCCCACCTTATGGAACAGGTTATATGCCAAGAATATATCTTAATACACCTTTGCTAAAATTTACAAGAATAAGAGAAAATGAAGGGGTATTGTTTAATAATTTATATAAACAAATTTTTATAGATCAACCGTATTGGTTTCATCTGACTTTAAAAAGTGAGGAAGATCTATTTCTAAGAACTGAAAGGAGAAATTGGAGAAAAGTTGCTAATTATGCTAAATATCCAACATTAAAAAGTTATTTTGAAAAGAAAGTATTAAAAGAAAAATATAATAATATGAGCTTTGAAGAAGCTAAAAAATATTATATTGAAAATATTTTATATCCTTCATTAGATTATTATAATGAAAATAAATATTTTCCTTACCCAATGTCTATAAAAAGGTTATTAAATGAAAAAAAAGAAAATTAAATCATTAATTTTTGATATATTAGGATATAAAAATTATGAAGATCTGTTAAATTTAAAAGAACTATTTCATTTTTTTTTATTTCAGAAAATTTTAAGAATTAATTCTCATTGTTCTTTTCCTGTTCATTGGACAACATTTTTTGGAAAAAGTGGTTATTTTAAATATCCGAAGAATGAAATTATTAAATTAGGTTTGACGGGTTGTTGCTACATTCAAACAATTGGAGGGATTGAAATAGGTCGAAATGTGATTATGGGAATGGGTAGTAAAATAATAAGTGCAAACCATGATGTAAGTGATTTTTCAAAACATATTAAAAAACCGGTTAAAATTGGAAATAATGTTTGGATAGGTGCTAATGTTGTAATTTTACCTGGTGTAGAAATTGGAGATAATACTGTAATTGGTGCTGGTAGTATTGTTACAAAAAGTTTTAAAGAAGGCAATTGTATAATTGCTGGAAATCCTGCTAAAATTATTAAAAAATGTCTTGACTTTTGGGATAAAATAAAAAAATAGAAAAAGTTAATTTGTTTTATGAAGTTTTACAATGCGTTGATTTGGAAACTTGGTATAATGAATGGGATAGATTAATGTCCCCAACGGGGATGGTTGAAATCCCTCGTCTTTAGACGAAGTATGATAATATAAAAGGATGAGACAATATAAGATAGGGGCACATACAAAGACAGATTTAAAAGTGCATTTGATATGGATACCAAAATATCGGAAGAAGATATTAAAAGGGCAAATAGCGATAAGAACAAGAGATTTGTTAAGACAAATAGCGATGGAACATGAGATAAATATAATAGCAGGGAAAGTAGCGGAGGATCATGTGCATATGTTTGTAAGCTATCGACCAACACAAAGTATCAGTAAGATAATGCAACAATTAAAAGGGATAAGTTCAAGAGTGTTATTAGGAGAGTTTGAATATTTAAGGAAAATATTCTGGGGGAAACATTTTTGGGCGAGAGGATATATGGCAGTAAGTTCAGGGAATATTACGGATGAGATGATAAGAGAATATATAGAACAACAAGAAGGAGAGCCAGTGGTGGACAACAGTCGATTTCAAATCGACACTCCATAAACCCCTCGACTTATAGTCGAGGGTATGGCTTAGTTATTTATTGCTTGGAATTATATTTTCAGTTTAACTAAGAAGGATTATAATGTTTATTGAGAATAAAAAACTATACTACTTAACTCGCTCTTACTATCCTTACCAAAAAGGTGGTGGTCCTTTGATGAGAACTGGGGCTGTAAAATATCTTAAAGAATTAGGTTGGAATGTAGTTGTAGTGATGCCAAATTATTCTTCAAAAGAGTTTATAATAAAAGAGGATATTATTCAAATACCACTAAATTATAATTTAAAATTAGCTTCATATTTAGAACGAATAGGAATTTATGAAGATTATTTTGATAAGTGGGTAAAAAGTGCTTTTGAATTTTTAAAAGACAAGATTCAAAAAGAAGATATTTTATTTGCTACTAGTGGTGGTGAGCTTGGCACTATTAAGTTAGGTTCGCTTTTAAAAGAAAAGTTAGATTGTAAGTTTGTTATAAATTTTAGGGATCCCATTGATTATAGTTTGGTAAATGGATTAAAATTAGATAATAAATTTCATATCAGTAGAGAAAAACAAGAGCAAAAATATCTTAAAAATAGTGATTTGATTATTACTTCATCTAAGTCAAATCAAATCTCTTTACAAAATAAATATCCAAAACTAAAAATAGTAAATAATTATTTTGGTTATATAAAAAATATAGATTTATCTAAATATAAAATAAGATCATCAAATAAACTAAGAATTGCTTATGCTGGAAATATGGGTAATTTGCAAAAGCCAGAAATTTTATTTGAAATTTATGAAAAATTAAATTTTAGCGATGATATAGAGTTATATTTTATAGGTAATATTCAGATTAATAAAACATTATTAAAAATTCAAAAAAGCAACTATAAAAATATAACATTTATAGAGTTTTTGCCACATAATGAGTTTTTAACATTTATGATTGAAAATATAGATATAGGATTTGTTAGTTTAACAAATGATTATCTTGGTGCTTGTGTCCCTTCAAAGATATATGAATATATAAATTTAGCTTTGCCTATGATAGGAGCATTACCAGATGGAGATGGTAAAAATATAATCAATCAAAATAATTACGGGATAGCTTATAAATATGATGAAATTGAACTTTTAGCAGAGACAATAGAAAAATTTTTAAATCGTAATTATTTAGATACTATTAAACAAAATATCTTAAGAGATAAAAATAATTGGGCAATGAAAGAAAAGATAAAAGAAGTAGATAAATATTTAAAGGTTTTAAATGCAGATTAAAATTTTCACCCCACCAAGATTTACTAAACAAAAATTAAATATAAATTATTTAAATAATCTTACAAACAAAAATTGGCAATATAGTGTAAATGGCAGAAGTTCTATTTATCATATTTTAAAAGGCTTAAATATTAAAAAAATACTAATTCCAGTTTATATTTGCGAAACTGTGTTAGAGCCATTAAAAAAACTAAAAATTGAGCCTATTTTTTATGATATAGATATAAAAGATTTAAATCCATCATTAGAATCAATTGAATTTTTATCTAAAAAATTTAATATAAAAGCACTCTTAGTTGCTAGTATGTATGGAAATCCTGCTAATTTAGTAGAGATAGAAAAATTTTGTAAAGCAAATAACATATTTTTAATAGATGACGGGGCTCAAAGTTTTGGTGCAAAATTAGATGGTAGGTATGTTGGAACTTTTGGAGATGCTGGATTTTTTTCTTTTAGTCCCGGTAAACCAACAGCAGGACATATGGGAAGTTTTTTTTGGTCAAAAGAAGATATTCAAATAAAAAGAACAAAACACTGTTTAGTTCACTATTTTAGATGGTTAGATTTTTATTATAATCGTTATAAGATTTATGACAATACATCCAAAATAGTTAAAAAAGTTGTTAATCTTTTTTCAAGACTTCAGTTAAAATTGATAGATACAATAAATGATGATATTTGTGAGTTTGAAAAAGAGATATTGGGTGGTATTTTAACCAATTCATTTGCTTTTAGGGAAAAATATTATAATGAGTTTCTTAGCCTATTTAAAAAAAATGACTACTTCAGAATAGTTGAGAGTAAAAGAGGAACTCCAAATAGGCATAAATTTATTTTAATTTTTCAAAATAGAGGTATTGCTCAATTTTTTTTAGAGTATATGGACAGATGTTCTATTTATGCCTCAAATGGCTATAAGTTATTAAGTGATAATTTAAAAGAGTTACCAAATGCAAAAGAAATTGATGGAAAAGTTGTTGAGCTTCCAATTGAAGAAAATCAAGAAAGAATGGAATATTTATTTAAAAAGGTAAAAGAATTTGAATATAAAAATAGTTAAAGATGATAGCAAATTTAAAAATTTTCTACCAATATTTGGAACTAAAGAGTTTTTGAAGACAAAGTCAGATGATTTTGGGTGGTTTGTAAGTGATGAATTTATACTTCCATTTTATATTGATAAAAGAGTTATTTTTTCCAAAATAGTTTTTACAACAGAAACGATAAAATTACAAAATAGTGATGAGACTAAATTTTTAAAGGAAGTTATATTAAAAGCAAAAGAGTTAAATATTGATTTTATAGCTCAACCTTTAGCTAGTGTAGTTTTTAAAACATATCCTAAAAATAGTAAATATATTGAGTGGGGTAGCTATGTAGTAGATCTAATGCAAAGTGAAGAAAATATTTTAAAAAATATGCATTCAAAACACAAAAATGTTATTAAAAAAGCTATAAAAGATGGTGTGATAATTGAAGAAACAAATAATATAGATATAATTTTTAAAAATTTAAAAGATACAATGTTAAGGCAAAATCGTTCCTACCCTTCAAAAGATGAACTTTCACGATTGAAATCTTTTTCAAAATTTTTTATAGCTCAAAAAGATGATGTAGTTCAAGGATGTGCTGTGTTACCGTTTAATAAAAATGGAGCATATTATCTGTATGGTGGAAGTATCATAAAACCATATACAGGAAGTTTAAACTATATGCACTATTTTGCAATGTTAGAGTTTAAAAAACTTGGTGTAAAGAGATATGATTTTATGGGTGCAAGGATAAATGTAGAAAAAGGTTCAAAACTAGAAGGAATTCAGAGATTTAAGAGTAGATTTGGTGGAGAGTTACAAAAAGGTTATTTATGGAGATATGATTTTAAACCTCTAAAAATAAAGATGATGGAAGTAATTCAAAAGATTAGATTTAAATTGAAATCTAATGAGTATTTAGGTGATGCTATAACACAAGAGTTAAAAAGATGTCAAAAGTAGTTTTAACATTTGATTATGAACTTTTCTTGGGAGAAAGTAGTGGAACAGCTCAAAAATCTATTATAGAACCAACTAATGAAATCATAAAACTTTTAAAAAGATATAATGCAAAAGCTATTTTTTTTGTAGATACTACATATCTTTTAGCACTAAAAAAGTTTAATCATCCAGATTTAGAAAAAATTTCATCCCAACTAAGAAAAATAATCTCAATAAATTCTAGTGTTGAACTTCATCTGCATCCTCAATGGCTAGATGCAATACCTAAAGGGGATATGTGGGAGTTTACTTCATTTGAACACTATAGATTGCACTCTTTAAAAGATAGTAAAATTATTGAAATATTTAGAGATTCGAAAGAGTTTTTGACCTCTATTACAGGAGTTAATCCACAAGCTTTTAGGGCAGGTGGTTGGTCTATTATACCTTTTACTCTACTGAAAGAGTCTTTTACTCAAAATGACTTAAAAATTGATATGTCAGTAATACCAGGATTCTATAAGGATGAATTGCCTTTGCATTATTATAATTTTTTAGATATTCCTAAAAAAGAATTTTATAAATTTGAGGATGATGTTGCTGTAGAAGATAAAAATGGTTCTTTTTTAGAAATACCAGTAACTACATTTGAAATGAATGGTATAGATTTAGTTATTAATAATATTATCAATAAGATTAATAAGGAGAGATATTTTGGTGATGGTAAAGGATTGAGTAGTTCAGGTATAAAAGATAATATTATAAAAAGAATTTTTTCTAAAAATTTAAGAAAAGCTACTATTGAAAATCAATCTTTTTATATGTTTAGAAAATCACTTAATAAAATAAGAGAGAAAAAACTGCTATCATATGTTATGCATCCAAAAACTTTAAGTAAAACATCATTGAAAAATTTTGAATTTCTTTTAAAAAATTATAAAACTATGAATACAGAAGATTTATTAAGGGAGTATTATTGAAAGTAGCACATATAACATCAGTTCATTCAAATAATGATAATAGAATTTTTTATAAAGAGGTAACTACACTTTCAAATAGTGGTTATGATGTAGTTATGATTGTTGCAGGAAGTGAAAATAAAAAGGTAAAAAATATAGATATAGTCGGATATCCTAAAGCACAAAGTCGTATAAAAAGACTTTTTAAAACATCTTTATTTGATATGATAAAAATATGTAGTAAAATAAATGCTGATATTTACCATTTTCATGATCCCGAACTAATATTTGTAGGGTTGTATTTAAAAATAAAAGGTAAAAAAGTTATCTATGATATACATGAAAATAATCCTGCTTCTATCCTTTCAAAACCATATTTAAGATCCAAATATATAAAAAAATTATTATCAGTAAGTTTTGATATTTTTGAAAGAACTATAGTTAAGTTTTTTGATGCTTTAGTTACTGCTAGACCTGATATAACAAAAAGATTTAATCATGATAGTATTATTACACTTCGGAATTTTCCTATTCTGCCAGATTTTGGAAGATTGAAGAAAATTGATATAAAAAAAACAAAACCTTCTGTTATTTTTGTTGGTGGTATGACAGAGATAAGAGGTATAAATCAGTTAATAGATGCTTTTGAAGATTTAGATGCTTTTGAGTTGTGGTTACTTGGTCCTATAACAGAAAAAAAGTTAAAAGACAGAATTTTGTCTGGTTGTAAAAATGTTAAATATTTTGGAATAGTAGAAGCATATGATGTTTTTTCATATATAAACAAAGCAGATATAGGGATAATAACCTTTTTACCTGTGCCAAATCATTTAACTACTCTTGCAACTAAACCTTTTGAGTATATGGCTTGTGGAAAAGCTATGATAATGTCAGATTTTGATTATTGGCAAGAAACTTTTGGTAAAAGTTCACTTTATGTTAATCCTTTAAATCCCAAAGAAATAGCTAAAACTATCAGTAGCCTTTTAAATGATAAAAAGTTATTAAAAGATATGGGAGAGCTTAACAAAAAGTTATCTTTAGAAGAGTATAATTGGCAAAAAGAGAGTCAAAAACTTATAAATCTATATAAAAAGTTGGAAAAATGAAAATATTAACTATACTTGGAGCTAGACCGCAGTTTATTAAAGCTGGAAGTGTAAGTAGGGCGATAACCAATAACCAATATACCAAGACACAAATAACCGAAGTCGTAGTTCATACAGGACAACACTATGATGCAAATATGAGTGATATATTTTTTGAAGAGTTGCATTTACCTAAGCCTGATTATTTTTTAGGTATTGGAGGTAAAAGTCATGGTGCTATGACTGGACAAATGATAGAAAAGATAGAAGAGGTAGCTTTAAAAGAGAAGTCTGATTGGATACTTATTTATGGAGATACAAACTCAACTTTAGCAGGAGCTATAGTAGCTAGTAAACTTCATATAAAGTTAGCTCATATAGAAGCAGGTTTGAGATCTTTTAATATGAATATGCCAGAAGAGGTAAATAGGATACTTTCTGATAGAGTAAGCAATATCCTTTTTTGTCCTACTGATAAGGCTGTAGAAAATCTTAAAAATGAGGGGTTTAATAATTTTGATTGCAAGGTAGTAAAAAGTGGAGATGTAATGTATGACGGGGCTTTGTTTTATAAAGAATTAGCTAAAAAACCCTCTTATAATGTCACAAAAGAGTATATACTCTGTACAGTCCATCGAGCTGAAAATACAGACAATATTGAAAGATTAAAAAGTATCTTTGAGGCATTAGATGAGATATCAAAAGAGAAACAAATTGTTTATAATCAATATTATTACAAAAATCATTATCTTCATTTATTATTTGTTTTAATATATTTTCGATATTTTTTATATTATAATCAGATACATATTGTTTATATTTTCTCAAAACTTTTGATAATTCTCCCTCATTTGAAATATGGATAATTTTTTTCTTTAATAACATATAATCAAAAATTTTAGTCCCAAATGCATATGAATATATTGGTGCATTTATTGATAAACAATAATCATGTTCATTAATTTTTTTTAAAATTTCATTTGATGGAATTAATGAATAAAAATTTACTACTTTTTTTTCAATTAATTTTTTATATTTTTTATTTAATCTTAATGGATTATACGATGTATATAAATTAATTTCTAATTTCTTTGATAAATTTTCTAGATTTTCTTCAAATAAAGACAACAAAACATCCATAATTAATTCTACTGCTTTTATTCTTCCTAAGCCTAGCCCACCTGCATATATTATTTTTACTTTATTATCATTATTTTTTTTATAAAGTTTAATTCCATTTATATCATCTCTATCAAACCCGTTATATATTGTAATAAATTTATTTTTATATTGTTTAAATTTATTTATCGTCCTATTTGTAATATCCTCAGATACATTTATAATATAATCACTATGATTTATTACAAAGATAATCCTCCCAAAAAACCATTCTTCCTAAAAGTAGAAAATTCCAGTAAAATATTGTAAGGAGATTTTCTATGAAAAAGTCACGGTTTAGCGATACGCAAATTTTGTCCATTCTTAAACAAGCA
>Ga0256914_1001244_pt1 | contig 23741 bp, 20 predicted proteins | sample HulkmetaG_FD_191571 | JGI IMG/M metagenome (GOLD analysis project Ga0256914, IMG submission 191571) | Hydrothermal chimney microbial communities from Main Endeavour vent field at the Juan de Fuca Ridge, Pacific Ocean - Hulk | ecosystem: Environmental > Aquatic > Marine > Hydrothermal vents ... | reverse complement strand
CACTGCGGAAACATAGGATGCCTAGAGACAGTGGCATCGGTTGACGGAATTTTGCACCGGTTAAATCATAAAATGAACGAACTTGTAGTCTCTTCTATGCATAGTCATGCCTTTCACAAACAAAGATTCAATTCACTGGAAGAGGTTCTCAACGCCGCCAAACAGGGCGATTCATTTACTCAATCGGTACTGGGAGAAATAGGATCCCTCATCGGAGATGCCTGCTCCAATGTACTTCTCCTATTCAATCCTGATAGAATAATTGTCTCAGGACCATGTTCACTTCTATCGGATTATATCAAAGACTCCATGTTCCAACGCTTAAGGGAAAGAGTCCTCCCCGAAATACTATCCGGATTTGAATTGATATTTGCCCGTTATACTCAAGACCAAGAGGCGTACGGAGCGGCTCTTCTGGCCAGAGATTTGTATTGGCAAGAACAAATATTCAAAAATAGTAAATACTAATAGGGAAACATCTTTACAAAGAGGTTAAAATCTATGGAAAAGAAAAAAATACTTTTCGATCCCTACCCAAGGAGTGTGGAATTACTATTTTGCCAGGAAGACTTACAGAGATTATCCTCTCTGTTTGAGCTCATCATCTGGGAGGATGGGAAAATGCCCCCAGATAAACTAGAAAAAACCCTCCCTGAAGTTTTTGCAATAGTAGGACAAACCGATCTTCCAGTGGAAAGACTCAAAAAAGCAAGACACCTAAAGGCAATCATTAATGTGGAGGGAAACTTTCTTCAAAACATAGACTATAGCTATTGTCTCAACAGAGGCATCTATGTTCTTAATGCAGGTGTTGCCTTCTCGGAAGCGGTCGCTGAGATGGCACTGGGTTTCGCCATATCACTTGCAAGAAACATCCCCTACACAGATAGAAAATTTAGAGAGAAAGAAGAACGTTACGGCAGACTATCCAACAGAGGTTGTTTTTTACTTAAGGGGGCAAAAACGGGTATCATAGGGTTTGGAAACATAGGAAGAGCATTGGTAAAACTCCTGACTCCCTTTAGAATGGAAATTTCTGTATACGATCCATGGCTTCCCGACAATTTTATAAGAGAGCACGGATGCCAACCGGTATCCCTGGAAACCTTACTGAAAACCTCCAAAATAATTTTTGTTCTCGCAGGGGCCACCACAGAGAACAGGCATATGCTCGGCAGGAAAGAACTTAACTGGATAAAAGAGGACTCCCTCTTTATACTGACCTCCCGTGCCTCCCTCGTAGATTTTGAGGTACTCATTAACAAATTGGCAAACGAAAAATTCAAAGCAGCTCTGGATGTTTTTCCGGAAGAGCCCCTCCCCAAAGAGAGTAAGTTACGGGAACTTGATAATGTGATCCTCTCCAGTCATAGAGCCGGAGGTATAGAAGAAGCATATAAACTAATGGGCGAAATGATAGCAGATGACCTAGAACTTATCCTAAAGAATCTTCCTCCTGTAAGACTTCAGAGGGCAAACCTGGAAACCGTAACAAAAATGTCAAGTCGTCCCATAGGTTAATTTATTTTTTCAACCTCCCGGCTATTACCTCAATCAACTCTTCGGGATCGGTATCGTCTCTCCTAATGTTCGCATAATTTTTGCCGTGCTGAAGTACAACAAACCTATCTGCCACATCAAAAACCTCATAGGCATTATGCGAGATAAGAATCACCGAAAGCCCGCTCTCTTTAGCCTCTTTAACGAGGCGTAACACCCATTCCGTTTCGGTTACAGAGAGGGCAGCAGTAGGCTCGTCCAGTATAAGGAGTTTAGCCCCAAAGTAATTAGCCCTTCCTATGGCTATAGCCTGTCGTTCACCACCGGAGAGGAAACTTACCGTCTCCTGCATTGCCCGTATATTCTTAAGACCCACCTCCTTAAGCGAGCGTGCAGCTATTTCATCCATCTTCTTCTGATCAAGCATCTTGAAAAAGATAAATTTTCTCTCCGGTTCCCGACCGAGGAAAAAATTACGGGATATTGACATAAGATTAACAAGGGCAAGATCCTGATATGCCGTTTCTATTCCGGCATCTCTCGCATCCTTCGGCGAGTTAAAGTCGGCATGTTTGCCATCAAAGTATATATTGCCCTCCGTTATCCTGTGATAGCCATTCAATGCCTTTATTAGAGTGGATTTACCCGCTCCATTGTCCCCCAAAAGTCCCACAACCTCGTTCCTTCCCACGTAAAAATCCACCCCATCAAGGGCCACTACCTTTCCGAATTTCACCACTATGTTTTCCATATATACGAGGTTCTCTCTTATCATCCTAATTTTATCGCTATCGTTTACTATCATCCTGCAACTGCCTTTCTTATCTTAGTATTTACAATTACAGAAATTACCAGTATCACACCGATAAAGGCCTGATACCAATATGCAGGGGCTCCCGCAAGGATTAAACCACTCCTGAGAACACCTATCAGGAAGGCCCCTATAAAGGCACCTACAATACTACCGTACCCACCGGTTAAAAGGGCACCACCAATAACCGAAGAGGCAATAGCCTCGAGCTCCAACAACTGCCCTGCCGTTGGATCTATACTATGAAACCTTCCAAACATCGTAAAACCAGCAAGACCAGCCAAAACAGAGGCTATTATAAAATTGATAATCTTTACCTTTACTACGTTAATCCCAACGGCCTTGGCAGTTCCCGCATTGCCGCCGACGGCAAATACATGATTTCCATACTTGGTTCTGTTTAAAATTACGGAGAAAATAATCGTAGCAAGGATAAACCATATCCCGGAGGCACGCATCCCAAAAAATATTTTACCACCAAGAGCGTTCAAAAAACCTGCCTCTTTCCCCATATAATCAATTGGGAATCCACCGGAGACGGCAAGCAACACACCTCGAAAGAACATCATAGAACCAAGTGTTGCAATAAAGGAGGGAATTTTTGCCTGAGTAACAATTACACCATTCAACAAACCTATAAGCCCGGCCGCAATAAGACTTATTACAAAGGCAATAGCTATAGGTACTCCGGCATTGGATAGCAAAGCACCCAACATCGGGGCAACGGCAAATACAGAACCGACAGAGAGATCAAACTCCCCGGAAATCATAAGAAAACAGGTACCTATGGCTATTATTCCCAACTCCGAAGAGGTAGTGAATATACTTATAAAATTGTCCCAGGTTAGAAACTTATTGGATAGAATTGTAAAAACGGCCATTATCATAAGAAGACCTGTAAGGGCTCCAAACTCTCTTACCCTCAATAACCTATCCAAAACACCAAACTGTTTCTTTTCCATATCTGACATCAGCAAACCCTTTTACTAATAAGTTTTTAATGACGCGTATCGCCTCAAGTATCATTTAAAGCGGGGCAGGGGGAGGAAGGGAATCCATTTAATTCCATCCCCCCGCCTCATTAGATAGCCAGATAGCCATACAGCAATACTAACGATACTTCTCTTTTACCATCTCTTCTACTAGCTTAACATTACTCTTATCGACAATTGAGGGACCTGTTAAAACATTACCATGAGGGATAAGGCCATACTTGTTGTACAGCACGAGGAAACCTATAGGCAAATATCCCTGGAGATACTGCTGCTGTTCCACCGTGAATACCATTTTTCCATCCTCTATAGCCTTAATTATAGTATTTGTCAGATCAACGGCAGCCAATTTAACCTTTCCTATAAGTCCCTTATCCTCCAAGAGTTTCAGTGCCGGATGCGCACCAAGAGGACCAACGGTAAACACCACATCGGTATCCGGATGTTTCGTGAGATAGGCATCAAGAACCTGATAGTTCTCCGAAGCATTGGGAGAACCCGCTAACTTATCAACCGGAATCCCCTCTGCAGAGAAAACTTCTATAAATCCTTTAGCTCTCGCCTCAAGTCCTGCATGTCCTACCTCGTGTATAAGAATCACCGCACGTTTGGGCTTGGTAGAACCAAACTCCTGAAGCATTCGCTTTGCCGCCTCAATTCCAACCTTATAATCATCCGCTCCCACATAACAGAGATATGGAATGCGGTGTTTAAAATCCCTCGTATCAGGAACATTTATTGCAACAACAGGAATCCCTTTTTTAATCGCATCTTTTAAGGGTTTATCAAGAGCTTTCGCATCGGTAATTGTTACAACAAGGCCATCCGGTTTCGCAGCAATTGCCGTCTCTACCATATCAACAAGCTTCTGAATAGAAAACTTTTCCGGGCCAAGGTAGGTAACATCACAGTTAAACATTTTACCGGCATCCTCTGCTCCCCTCATTACCACTCCCCAGAATGGATCTGCAGGACCCCCGTGTGTTACCACATAGAACTTCATTCTCTTTCCAGAGGGCTTAAGAGCCTCTTTTTTCCCGGAAGCGAACACACCGACACTCAGAGAAAAAATAAGTCCAAGTGCCAGAAGAACGGTTAAAAATTTTTTCATAAAAACCTCCTTAATTTTTTTTTGCAGTTGTCTTTTGTACTACATGCATATCTATAAGCAAAACTTATACCAATACCGCATTATATTTCTCTCGGAAAAACACGCAGACATTGTGAGCGTTATCTATTTACACACAAAGCAATTGCATACAGGGTTCAAGGATTGGACCTTAACAAATCCCAACAGAGAGATAAAAAGCAAAATACAAGAATATTTATTATTGCTTAAATCAGCCAAATTGGTGGTGGATTTCAACCACCAATTTGAGTTTCCACTAATCCCCCTGCCTTATCCCGTACTTCTCCATACGGTAGCGAAGGGTGTTTCGGGTTATACCCAATTTTCTTGCTGCCCTGGTTACATTCCAACCGCAGGATTTAAGGGCATCTACAAGCAGTTGCTTTTCTATCTCAAAGAGAGAACCAACCCCATTCCCAAAAACCTTACCCATCCTATTTTCCTCGGTTTTTTTCTTTCCATCGCCCATATCCATAGAATCTTTAGAGGAATCCCCCTCAAGATCCAAAGTAATGTCAGATATCCCTATGACCTCCCCGGGGGTTAAAACAACTGCTCGCTCTACTATATTCTTAAGCTCCCTCACATTCCCAGGCCAGTGATAATTAAGAAAAGCCTCTCTAACCTCTCTACTTATTCCCTTTATTCTCTTCCCCGTCTCTAGAGAATACTTCTTAAGAAAATACTCAGCTAACGGGATAATATCCTCTTTGCGTTCTCTTAAAGGAGGAATTTCCAGAGTTATTGCATTAATCCTATAGTATAAATCCTCCCTAAAAGCCCCGCTTTCAACAAGGGATTTGATATCCCGGTTTGTCGCACATATGAAGCGGGTATTTATTGTCACCACAGTGTTACTGCCAAGGGGTTCAAAACTATTCTCCTCCAATACTCTTAAAAGCTTGGGCTGAATATTCAATGGTAAATCCGCTATCTCGTCAAAGAACACCGTGCCCCCGTCGGCAATTCTAAGTTTGCCCTTAAAATCCTTTGTAGCTCCGGTAAATGCCCCCTTTTGAAACCCAAACAACTCGCTCTCAAAGAGGGTGGAGGGAATCGAAGGACAATTTATCCTTATAAAAGGCCTACTCTTAGAATCAATCAATCCCCCGATAGGTCCCCTCCTGTTTCCCAAATTATGAATCATCCTCGCAACAAGCCCCTTACCGGTACCACTCTCTCCTACAATCAAAACAGGGGTTGATACATTGGCTATCTTTTTAACCATCTCCACAACCCTGCGCATCTTTTCGCTTCTGTATATAAAATCACCCTGTTCAAATTTTTCCCTCAATAACTTGTTCTCGTTTTCAAGATTATCAATTTTAAAGGCCTGCCGCACCGTGTGTCTTATAACATCCCTGTTGAAAGGCTTTGTGATAAAATCGAAAGCCCCTAATTTCATTGCTTTTACAGCACTCTCTATCGAACCAAAGGCAGTTATAAAGATAATCGGCATCTCTTTTCCATTTTTCTTACAGTACTCAAGCAGATCCATACCATCGATACCGGGCATCTTTAAATCGGAAATTATCAGATCAAAGACATGATTTTTCTCAAAGAGAGAGATCGCCTCCTCACCACTACTGGCAGTAACAACCTCGTAACCATCTTTCTCCAGGGTCATTTTGAGGACCGTACACATATTAACCTCATCGTCCACTACAAGTATGCGTTTCATAGTAATTTCGTCTTCCCTCCTTACCCCTTTACTCTGACAGAGTTAAACTTAAGTCGAAAAATTGAACCTTTATCAGGAGCGGATTGCACCTCGATACTTCCCCCGTGCTGTTCAACTATGCGTTTTACAATTGGCAGCCCCAATCCCGTACCGTTAGATTTAGTAGTATAAAAAGGCATAAAAATATGCTTTATCTCTCCCTCACCGAAACCAATTCCCTGATCCTCTACCTCGATAAAGAGATCGTCGTTAATCTCATAGGCCCTCACAGTAACCACACATCCCCTCTTAGAGGCCTCAAGAGCATTCATAATAAGATTATTCAATACCTGCTCTATTAAACGCTTATCCAGGTAGTACCTTCCCATATTGTCGCTTATCTCCACATTTATAGCAATTCCCGGGAAATTCCGCGAGGGGATACTCCTGAGAGAGTGATCTACTATCTCAGAAACAGAGCAACTCTCCCTCTCAATCTTAAGAGGCCTTGCAAAATCAAGAAAATTATTTATAGCAAGATTTAAAGAATCTATCTCATCTATTAATAATCGTGTTAATCTGTTGTAATCCTCCCTTCCGTTGGTAACCTCAAAATCATCTCTTAGCATCTCTGCCGTAACCTTCATTATACCAAGAGGATTTTTAATCTGATGAGCAACACCCGCCGCCATCTGTCTCACCGCGCCAATTCTTGAAGAGATAAGGAGCTTTTCTATACCTTCAAGATCGGTGTCTCTCCTGTCCAGGTTGGCTATACTTCTCCCGTTCTGAAGAATAACAAACCTATCGGCAACCTCAAAAACCTCATGGGCATTATGTGTAACAAAAATTACGGAAATTCCTCTCCTCTTCGCTTTCAACACGAGGTTTAACACTTCATCCGTTTCGGATTCGGAGAGCGAAGCTGTCGGTTCATCGAGGATAAGTAGTTTTGTTCCAAAAAAACCTGCTCTTCCCACTGCAACCTTCTGCCTCTCGCCCCCGGATAGGGACTCTATCATCTTTACCACATTCCCATCGGTAAAACCATTTTCGTCGAGGAACTTCTCCGCCAAATTGTTCATCTTTTTAATATCCAGAAACTTAAACGGACCGATTCGCTTCTCAATCTCACGGCCCAAAAAAAAGTTTCTTGTAACATCAAGAAGGTCTATCAAGGCAAGGTCCTGATAAACCGTTTCAATTCCCACGCTTCTTGCATCCGCAGGACATTTAAAATTAACCCTCTTCCCTTCAAAAAATATTTTACCCCTTTCAGGTTTAACAAGACCGATAAGTGTCTTTATCAGAGTGGTTTTTCCCGCACCGTTGTCCCCCAGCAGCCCCACTATCTCACCCCGCCCAACACCGAAATTCACCCCGTCAAGAGCCACTACCTTTCCAAATCTAACGCTAATTCCTTCCATATAGACTAGAAAATTCTTGGCAGGAGTCGATCCAGAGGAAGAATGATCCCTACTATTTATCTGTTCGGAGGAAAATTCCATCACCGCGTATTTTAGCGCGGATTTCAAACTTCTTCAAATCTGTTTTTCAGAAGTGCAGCGGAGTTACTTCCCTTTGACAATTTTTAGATATGCTTCAATAATTTCATACATGTTTATCTGTCCGATAAGTGCACCTCTACCATCTACAACGGGAAGTTCATTAATCTTATTCTCCATCATCACCTTTGCCACATCTTCCAGAGAATCCGTTTCATAAACGTAAAGAGGATCCGTTCTCATTATGTCTTCTGCGGTTTTTGCACCGAACATCTTATCATACTCAAGTACATCAGAACTATACCTATCCTCAAACGCTGCTACCCAGGGAAAGAGAAAATTAACCACATCATTTAACCTGATAGAACCAATTAAACGGTTACTATCATCAACAACGTATACATGCCGCGTTCTGGTATCGGCAATAATACTCTCAAGAACCTCTGTAGTAGATGCAGAAGCTTTTACCGTGGTAGGAACCTTTACAAGAAGGTTCCTCACATCCCTAACCTTAGTTGTTGCAAGTTTTTCTCTTGTATCCATAATTAAGCCTCACTAAACCACATAATATCCCCTCTCTAAGGAGAGCTTACAAATATCATCGTTAGCAACCTGAACGACAAATCACTAACCATGCCCCTTAAAAATAAAACTAGTTATTTTATAGGAATCAATCAATAGGAAATTGCAAGCTTTTCAAAGAGATATTTCCTCACAATAATAAAAAGAGGAGGAAAGGAAATTCCAACGATCCAAGCCTTCAGGAGGAATGCCTGTCAAAGATTTTCCTCAAGGCTACGGCATCGGAGAACACGGCAATAATTTTCCCAGACTCACATCTTTCCTCCTCTTTGAAAACAAACTACACAATATAATTACCTCTTTTCATATAATAAGTATGCAGGAGCTTATGGCTCAATTCGCTACACGGTCCCTCAGTAAGAAAATCACGGTAAATTTGCACTATGTGAGGATTCTCGTGGGATTTTCTATACTCAAGTGTTTCTTCTTCGGCATAGATAGCCTCTGCACGTTTGCGCCTAATTTCAGGAGAAGTAGGAATCGGCTGTCCCCCACCTCCAAGGCACCCACCAGGACAGGCCATAAATTCGATAAAGTGACATTCACTAAACTTACCTCCCCGTTTTATATCATCCAGAACTACCCGGGCGTTGGCCGTTCCGTGTACCACGGCTACCTTTAAAGTGATTCCCCTAAGAAACTCCCAACTTTCAAAGTGACTTTTAAGAAGTGAGGGAACAGAACCCACTTCGGTAATTGGAAACTCCGCATACTTTATTCCCTCAAAACCCCGCACCGGTTCTATTTTCATATTAGGGAATATCTCCTCTACCCTTTTACCAGTAATCAGTTCTATCACAGTCCTAAGAGCCGCCTCCATTACACCCCCGGTAGCCCCAAAGATAAGTCCAGCCCCAGAAGCCTCCCCAAAAGGCTCATCAAAATTCGATTTGGGTAAAGTAGGCAAATTCAAACCCATCTCTTTTATCATTCCGGCAAGCTCGCGAGTGGTAACAGCATAATCAACATCTTTAAATCCAGAGTCCTGCATCTCAGGTCTGTTACACTCGTACTTCTTAGCCGTACATGGCATAAGTGCTACAGTTACAATATCCTCAGGATTTATACCATGGAGCTTCGAATAGTAGGTTTTAATTATTGCTCCAAACATCTGTTGCGGACTCTTAGCACTAGAAAGATTTTCAATAAACTCAGGATAAAAATACTCACAAAACTTAACCCATCCCGGGGAACAAGAGGTGAACTGCGGAAACCGCACAGACACATCTCCATCTACCAATAATTTTTTTAACCTGAGCAATAGTTCGGTTCCCTCTTCGATTATCGTTAAATCAGCTGTAAAATTCGTATCAAAAACCCTATCAAAACCACACCTACGGAGCGCCGTATTAAGCTGACGGGTCACCGACGTCCCCGGCGGACATCCAAACTCCTCACCTATAGCAGCCCTTGGACTGGGAGCTGTCTGTATTACCACATGTTTAGTAGGATCATCTATAGCCCTCCATACATCATCACTCGAATCATTTTCATGGAGTGCCCCCGTAGGACAATGAACTATACACTGACCACAATTAATGCATACAACATCCGCAAGAGGTTTTTCCATAAAACTGCTAATCCTTAACTCATTCCCTCTGCCAACGATTCCCAATGCTCCTACACCCTGTAACTCCACACACGCCCGAACACAACGCCGGCATTGGATACACTTGTTCATATCTCTTACAATTGAATAACTTGATCTATCTAACCTATAACGCGGTATCTCGGACTTACCAAATCTGAAAAAATCTACCCCATACTCCTTCGCAAGACTCTGAAGCTCACAGTTATTATTCTTAACACAGGTAGAACAACTACCATAATGCTCAGATAGCAGAAGATCTAAAATGTGCCTTCTCGCTTTCCTTATCCGCGCTGAATAGGTCTTAACCTTTATGGGAGAGGTTATAGAGTACGAACAAGAGGCCTGCAAATTTCGCTCTCCCTCTATTTCTACAATACATATACGACACACCCCCGCTACGCACAGATCTTCATGATGACACAGCGTTGGAATCTGCACACCTACACGTCTTGCAGCCTCCAACACGGTCGTACCAAAAGGCACCCTTACCTCTATGCCATCTATAGATACCCGCACGGTCCCACCAATTCCACCCGATTGCTCTTTACTCAAATTACTTCCCTGGGAAAAAGTAGAGACCATGCCGGAATCATTCGAAGAATTATATTTACCCATCAAACTTATCCTCCTCAAATCTGTTTAGCAACTACCCTACCGAGTATCTCATCTCTAAAATAGTTAACAATAGAAAGAAATGCATTCGGACTAGACTGACCAAGACCACACTTACAGGTACATTGCATCGTCCTGCCCAACTCTATAAGCTCCTCTAAATACGCAATGGAACATTTGCCTTCTTTGAGCAATCTAACACCCTCTAGCAATTTAACATTTCCCAACCGACAAGGGACACACTGCCCGCAAGACTCTTCACAGAAAAACTCAAGAAAATTCTCAGCCACGCTAAGCATATCTCTATCAGCTCCAAAAACAATAATGGAACCGCCCGTTGGGATGTCTTCATAAGCCAAAGTAGATGAAAATTCCTCTCTAGGCACACACCGACCCGAGGCTCCACCAACCTGAACTGCTTTCGCATCTTCTTTCCCAACCTCCCTCAATAACTCGCTAATAGTAATACCCATGGGAAACTCATACACCCCGGGTTTCTCTACATCCCCAGAAACACTAAAAAGCTTGGTTCCAGTTGATCCCTCCGTGCCAAATTTTTTGAACCATTCTACCCCCTTTTCAAGAAGCACAGAAACTGTGGCAAATGTCTCCACATTATTAACTATGGTAGGCATTCCTCTAAAACCGACATTCACGGGAAAAGGAGGTTTATTTCTCGGCTCTCCCCGTTTCCCCTCAAGAGATTCTATAAGAGCAGTTTCTTCTCCACATACATATGCCCCGGATCCCAATCTTATACCAATGTCAAAATCAAAACCATCTATGCCCATTATACCACTTCCAAGGAATCCCTCTTTGCGCCTTTTCTCCAATACACACTCAAGATGCCGCAACAAATAAGTGTACTCGCCTCGAAGATACACAATCCCTTCACTTGCACCTATAGCAAAAGCCCCAATGGTCATACCCTCAAAAACCATATCCGCATAATCACTAAGAAGCACCCTATCCTTAAAGGTTCCCGGTTCACCTTCGTCCGCATTACATATTACATATTTCTTCTCTCCGCTCGCCGCAGCAGCTAAATTCCACTTAATCCCGGTAGGAAATCCGGCTCCACCCCTTCCCTTTAACTTACTCTCCCTTACCTCTTCAACAGTTCTATGTCTTCCCACCTTTAATGCCTTTTTCAAACCACTTTCAGGCTCGTGAACACCAAAGATTACAGGTCCTGTCTTCCCCTTCATACCTAATCCGCCTCCTTTCCGTCGTATGCAGGATCAACAGAGTTTCCTCTGCATTCCTCTATAATTTCCCTTACCCTGCCAGGGGTCAGCCTGGTGTACACCTTATCGTTAATCAACATTGCCGGTCCTTGATCGCACATTCCAAGACAGTTAACCCACTCCAGCGAAAACTCGCCATCAGGCGTGGTTTCTCCGAAGGATATACCAAGCTCATTCTCAAGCTGCCTAGCCACCCTACTCTTACCTGCCATATCACAGGCTATGGTTCGACATAACCGAATAACATAGCGGCCTTTAAGTTTTACATCAAGAAAAGAATAGAAGGAGACCACACCGGACACCTCAACAGGAGAAATGTTAAAATGCCCGGCAAGCTCCTGTATGGCAAAATCCGGGACATGTCGATATTTCCTCTGTATCTCCTGCAACACGGGTAACAATCCATCCCTTTTGGAACCAAACTTTCTTACCCAGGTTTTAATATCAGCGCTTAACTTTTCCCTTTCACATAACAACATCTACCTACCTCCGCACTAGGAAAACAAAAATTTTCACCCTTTGTGTTACAAAATTAAAAAAAGTAACACCGTTCAATAATTCACAATATTTTATCGTGACAAAAATGTCAAGTACTTAATAAAACTCAAGAATAACTATTCGTACCTCAGGGCTTCCTGAGGGGGAAGATTTGCAGCCCTCGAGGCGGGATAAAATCCGGAGAGCAGCCCCGTTACTACGGAGAGTAACAGAGCAATTACTCCTGTAGCCAGATCGATTATAACAGGCCAGCGGGCAAAATGCCCTATTATATATGAGGCAAGAAAAGAGAGCCCCAAACCAAACAAGCCACCCCCACCACAGAGAAGGAGGGTTTCGATCAAAAACTGAGCCATAATCTGACTCTTCTTGGCACCGAGAGCCTTTCTTATACCTATCTCTCTGGTCCTCTCTTTTACGGAAACAAGCATTATATTCATAATCCCGATAGCCGCAACGAGAAGGGCAATTCCGGCAAGTATGGCAACACCGGCTGTTACCGAACCTACCACCTTGTTCACCATCTCCAGTTGTGCCTTCATCTCCGTAACAGAAAACTTATCGTATTTTCCATCCCACTTTCCGTGATTCCTGGCAAGAACCGCCAACACTTTCTTTCTTACAACTCCGACCTCCGATAAATTTTTAACCTTGGCAAGAACAGTTTTATATCCCCTACGCATAAAAGAGAACCTCTTAAAGGCCCCTATTGGCACAACCACTACATTGTTGTAAGTCTTATCAGGATCGGAAATGGAAATTGTATCGGTTTTCTCCTTTCTGGCAAGAACCCCTATAACCTGAAAGGGGGTTCCAAAGGCAATGAAAAACCTTCCAATAGGATTAAACCCCGGAAAAAAGGTGTCAGCCACAAGACTCCCTATTATCGCAACCTTACTCTGAGCCCTTACCTCCTCATCTGTAAATATCCTTCCAGCCTTTAATTTATACTCCACAAAATTTATATAGTTCCTGTTAGTTCCAACCACAGAAATCTTCTTCTCAAGATTTCCTACCCGAACCACCGTACTTGCAGAAACAATAGGAGCAATATCCTCCATTTCCGGAACATGCTCTTCCAGACTGCGTAAATCACCGTCACTAATGTATTCAATCCTGTAATGGCGTCTCGTTGAATACGCCGTTTCGTAGTTCGGTGATATATATATCGTATTCGCAGACAGACCCTCAAATTCCTTCATAATGATAGCCTTACCACCGTTACCCGCAGCAATAACCGTAACCACAGAGGCTATTCCAATTACAATACCCAACAGAGTCAAAAATGTACGAGATTTGTTCGAGGCAATTGCAGAGATGGCTTCGCCGAAGAGAATCTTAAACATCACTCAATCCTTAAAGCATCTACGGGCATCATTTTCGAGGCCTTATATGCGGGATATATCCCAAACACAAGTCCTATAAGAGTAGAGATTCCAAGGGCAAACAGTACATAGAGAATGTTCATTAAAAAATTCCACTTTAGTATACTGCAGGCCAGTGCTGCTATTCCCACACCAAAAACAACCCCAACTCCACCCCCCAAGAGGCAGAGAGTAATCGCCTCTATCATAAACTGGACAAGGATATCCCGACTGTTAGCCCCCACCGCCATACGTATTCCTATCTCTCGGGTACGCTCTGTAACTGTTACAAGCATTATATTCATAATTCCAAGCCCACCAACTACAAGTGAAATAGAGGCTATTACCAGTATCAACATACTTATCACATTAAGTACCCTATCCACAATTTTAATATAAGAATCCATCTTATCTATTCTAAACCGCTTTTCTCCCCTCAAATATCCGTACCTATTGATAAGATAGTTGTCTATCCTATCTATGGCGTTATCAACATTACTCATAGAATCGAAACGCATAAGATAGATCCAATATTTTATTTCTCGCCCGCCCCATATAAGTCTTGCCATATAACTTGAGGGAATAAAAATTGTGCTGTTATCGGAACCATCGCTCAAAAAACCCCTCTCTAACCTTTCGGTTAACCCCACCACGGTATAATCGTGTCCTAGCATACTAATCTGCTTACCGATGGGATCCGTATCCCCGAACAGATCCTCGGCTATATCCGGCCTTATAACACAGACTTTCCTGTGTAACCTTATATCCTCGGGAACAAATGCTCTTCCCTTTGCCACTTTTATTGCAAATATCGAAAAATAATCGGGGCTTACTCCGAAAACAGAAACATCCTCTCCCTTTCCATGGTAACGTACCTTTACCCATCTGTTCAGTATGGTACTCTTGTACACAAGACCGGGCAGATACCTATTAAAAAAATCCACATCACTCTCTCTAAGAAGAACCCTGTGCTCTCCCCTTACATAGGCATCCCTATTAGGCCTAACCCAGATAAGATTAGAACCAAACTTACCCATTTCTCCCGATATCGAAGTCCTAAAGGACAAACCAACAATAGAAATCGCTATTAAGCTACCAACCCCAAAGTTTATACCAAGCATGGTGAGAAAAGAACGAATCTTGTTGGAGGCTATAACCTCAAATGTCTGTCGTATACCCTCTGCAATTTTCATCCTTCTCCCTTTACACCAACCATCTACTCATGCTTGGAAATAGCCTCTGCCAGAGCATCATTATCCAGATCCGCCACCCTGGACAATTCTTCCTCTGCATCTTTCGGTTTTGATATTCTTTCATCACCTGTAATAAGTCCATCCTTAAGGTAAACAATTCTACCGGCGTGAAGGGCAATGTCCATCTCATGCGTAACCATAATTATCGTAGCCCCCTCCCTGTGTAATTTCTGAAATATTGCTATTATGGAGAGCCCCGTCCTGGAATCAAGATTACCGGTGGGCTCATCCGCAAAAATTATACTGGGATTGTTAACAAGAGCCCTGGCAATGGCCACACGTTGGCGTTGACCACCGGAAAGTTCATTGGGCTTGTGTTTGGCCCTATGTTCAAGGCCAACGCGTTTAAGCGCATCGAACGCAAGCTGGCGTCTTTCTCTCTCCCTGAGACCCGCATACACAAGGGGGAGTTCTACATTCCGAAGGGCGGTTATTCTGGGAAGAAGGTTAAAGGTTTGAAAGACAAAACCTATCTTTTTATTGCGCAACCTTGCAAGTTCCGTATCGCCCAGGCCAGAAACATCCCTCCCCTCGAGAAAATAACGCCCCTCGGTAGGTCTATCAAGACAGCCTATTATATTCATCAGTGTCGATTTTCCGGAACCACTCGCTCCCATTATACAGACAAACTCGTGTTCCCTGACCTCCAGGTTAATACCGCGAAGGGCCTCTACCTCCACCATGCCCATCTTGTAAGTCTTTTTTATATTTTCGAGCCTTATCATTTTTTCTTCTTCTCTTTCACTCTCACAAGTTCACCATCATGAAAGAGCTTAAGATTCCCTCTAAGAATCATATCACCCACCTTAAGACCGGAAATAACCTCTATCTTTTCCACACCCATGATTCCCGTTTTTATCCCGGTTTTTACAAGTTTATAGAGCCCTTCGGACATGCTTGAGTCAGAGTTTTTCATTTTAACAAGCCTATACACAAACTTCTTATTTTTTTCCAAAAAGTACTGATCAATACCGATAGCCGGAACGTTACTTTTCTTTTCCACCGTAATGTAGATAGAACAACTAGCGCCCACCTTGGCAAGCCCTTTGGGATCATCTATATCAACATGAACCTCACACACCCTGGAATCTCCAATATTTCTAATAACGGGAGCAATGTAAGAAACCCTACCCGTAAGTGCCGAGTTTATAAAGGTATCAGATTCTATCCTCACCCTTTGATTCAATCCAACATACCCGATATCAACCTCATCTATGTTAACCACAACCTCGAGATCCCTTGTATCCTGGACCACCGCTACAGAAGAACCAACCCCAACTACAATTCCCTCCTCAACCTTAAGCCTGGTCACAACCCCGGAAATTGGGCTTTTGATGGTACAGTTTTTAAGATCTTCCTCTATGGAGTTAAGATTATCAATTGCATGTCTTACCTCGGATGAGTTTTCTATTATTTCAGCGTCACTCGGAGGAGGGGTTTTTCTGGAATCATTTATGCTCCTACCCTCACGAAGATTCAGACGCTGAAGAGCAGAGATATAACTGTCCCGAGCAATTTCATACCTATCCCGTGCATCGGCAAGTTGTTCATCACTGGCAGACTGGATCTTATAGAGGGCCTTAACACTCTCGTAATTTCTCTTTGCCTGCTCAAGATTGGCTTTCGCTTGCCTAAAGGCAACTCGCAGGTTTAGCAGCTCTTCCTTAACAGAGTTTCTAGCACTCCTAAGGGAGGAGAGGGCCTGTCGTTTTCTAATTAATAGCTTCTCTTTATCCAGAAGGACAAGGATATCCCCCTTGCGGACAACCGAGCCCTCTTTAACAAGCACCCTACTTACCGTTCCGCTAACCTTGGCTACAACCACCGCACGCTTCTTACTTCTTATTTCTCCGTTTGCAGATACCTCCCTGGAGAGATTAGCAGTAGCAACCCTCGTAAAATCAACAATGGGATAATGTTTTTTTCTCTTTGATATAATCCCTCCGACAACCATTAGTACTATCAAAATCAAAACTACAAAGAACCCTATTCTTTTTTTTGTCATCTATACCTTCCCCTTCGATAATTTTCCGAGTAATGTTTTAGCCTCCTTCAACCCATCTAACCTCCGTATTTACTCTCCAGAACAGAAAGTAAGTCCCTGCCCAACAAAACCAGAATATTCAAATATTCCCTGTTAAGTTCCATCCTATAGTTTAAGAGCTCTAGTTTTGCATTTTCGAGTTCCATATTGTACCCATTCAAATTACTCTGTGTTATTCTTCCCAGGTTGAAATCTGTCTTTGCCTTTTTGTACTCCATCTCTGCGATTTTGAGATTGAGTTTTGCATATTCATAGAGCTTCCTGTTTTCTTCCATCTTACCAAAGAGATCCTCCAGACTGTTCCTAATCTCCCGTTTTTGCGCCTCCAACCTATACCTGGTAGCCTCTATACCAGCCTTCGTCGCCTTTAACCGTGCATCAAAACTGCCGGCATCGAAGAGTTTCGCAGATAGGGTTATACTTCCACTTAACACCGGAGAAGAATTGTCATTAAAAGAATTTTCCAGAGCAACTTTGAGATCGGTGCCGGAAGCGGCAGTGGTGGAAAATCGCACCCCACCCGACACTGTTACAACCGGAGCTCTACCTAATTTTGTTTTTATAAGATTATCTTCGGCAATTTTCAGATTGTAGGTTGAAACAGCAAGATTAATATTCTCCGAAAGGGCTCTCTCTATAACCTCTTTTCGTTTACTAAGAAGGGAATAATCACAGAGATCCTCTATACCTGTGCTTACAACCACATCTCCTGGAAATCCATACTCCTCACAAAATCTCTCCTTCATAACGGCAAAACTCTTCTTTGCCTCCTCCCAATCAATCCTCGCCTTGTAAAAAGAGGCCTCTGCCTTAAGCAATTCCAATCTGGAAACCTTTCCCAATCTATACCGTTTCCTCGTAGTCTCGTAACTCGCTCTGGCGTTATTAAACCTAAAGGCAACAAACTGTTCCTTGCTCTTTAAAAACTTAAGGTTAAAGTACTCGTTTATAAGATTTAGAACCTCACTATTCAGCCGGGAGAGATAATTCTTCTCCGCTATTTTCAAATTATTAGCGGCAATTCTTTTACCTGCTCCATAGGCATCCTCAAAAAAAATAGGCTGAGAAAGTGTTAAGCCTATCTCCGGGGTATTATCATACCTTGCCCCTGTCCCCCCAAGAGCATCGGATAGGATTTCCGGGGTTATAGAACCATTTGAGGTAACACTTAGGGTATCCTTAAGGGTCAAACTAAGTGTTCCACCAGTTGGGAGGTACTGATTAACAGAGAGGCCAGGTGTAATACTCCAGCTCTTAGCATTTTCAATCGTATAATCAGTACCCAAATAGCTTCCCTCTGTTTTCGTATTATTAACTACAGAAAGAGACATATCGGTACTAACACTGGGGTACAAACTTGAAATGTACTCCACATAACTTGCCCTGGCAGATTCGAGAGATAAACATGTGGCTTCAAAATTAGGAGAGTGCTCTTTAAACCTCTCCAGGAGAGTAGAAAGATTCAGCTCTGCCTCCGAAAAGACACCAATACCAGAAAGGCAAAAACCAAAGAGAAGAACCCCCCAAAATCTCTTCATACCCTTCACCCAATTCCTACACGAAGAAGAGAGAAACCAACCCCGGAACGGCAGAAACAATCCCAAAAGTTATCACTATGCCTAGAGCCCGATTTGATCGAATTTTGCCAGCCGCCACAAGGCCATAGTATACTAACACAAAGTAGAGGATATTAAAAATATTGGTAAAGTAATCAATAAGATAAAATGGAAACTTTCCTAGGGCTGTACGATTAAAAAACGCAGCAATGCTAAGGTTGGTTTTAACGGCGTCACCCAACTCCATTACATTGGTAGCGGATGCTACAGCCCCCTTCCAATCGGAAAAGTACACGATTAGCCCGCTTACAACTCCCCCCACTACGGTAACAATGGCAGAAAACACAACAATTCGAAATAGGAGTTTGTACGAAATCTCTCCTCCCCTAAAAATCTTTACAAGCAGCCATAGAACAAAAGCTCCCACATAAAATGTAACAAGATACACAATGATACTGCCAGCATAGGCCGAAACAATAGTGATTGTCCTGGTTACACCACTCTCAGCACCCCTTCTGGCCTGCTCCATAGAGATATTCATACCCTTTGCCTTCATCTTTGCCAGCTGCAGCGAAATGCTTTTATCCAGATAGACCTTGCTCGTTGTAATAGGGACTACAAAACTTACAGCCACCAGGGCCAAAATTAAGATAAAAACAATAGGAACAAACACCTTTGTATTCTCATTCACATCCCGAAATCCCTCCGATGGACTTGCAAGGATTTTCTTCCAGATCAAAAGAGATTTAAACATATCTCCCCCTTTGTTTTCTATTTTTTCTATTTTTTCGCAATGATTTCGCTTAAATATACAACTTTGAGAATGAAATATTCAAATCGGAAACCTCAAACCACACTTAATCACGCGGTGAACGAAGTAATAAAAATAAATAGAGACGACCTGCGATTGATTGTGATCCTTAACGACGGAAAAAACGAAAACGTAAAAAAGGGTCATGGGAGTAAAATAACGCTTAAAAACTAAAAAAGCATCTCTCCTATTCTAAAATCCCCGTGTACACAGTGGGATACGGTTATATGGGCAAACTACACAGATACAAGGGGCTTCCCAAAAACGGGAGGTTTCTCTTCTTACTGAGACAAAACAACGAATACAGACACTACTACGGCGGAAACTCCGTTTCGATCACAAATACCAGGAGTATTAATTAGGAAGCAATTCCATGTTTCCTACCCACCTTCCATAAAATTTCTTATCCTGTTTTAAAAAGAGGTTCCAAGCCCCCAAAGTTAACTATCAAATCCAAAAGTTAGGGTTTTTCACCTTTAAGTTACTCCTTCAGCCATGTCTTCTATCATTTTTGATATATCACAGATGATACTACCAACAGAAAAATGCAACTCCCAACTTTCCCCGCGAGCCAAATAACGTTTATTTGCTTATCACACAAATAATTATATATCATCAATTCCAGTCAAACAAATGGCACATAAGTTGCTTATTAACACATGAATAAAAACAAGATTTATTCTATACTAATTTTTAGGAGGTCAACATGAAAAGACTAACAATTCTAACGGTAGTAATGCTATCCTTACTGGCTGGCGTTACATTCGCAGAATTCCCTGGTATCAGTAAATGGGGAGCCATAGGCGGGGGATTTGGATACACCGGATTTATGGTAACCTATTCGGATACATCAACCCTAAACTCCTTTCTAAAAGCCAACGGATACTCTGCGATTGACAATTTCGACTATTCCTTCGGAGGGGGGGGAGGCTCCGTAATAAACAATTTCTACATAGGGGGTTCCGGATTTGGAAGCATTCTATCCCAAACCTCAGATAATGCCTCCGGCAATACGTATCTCAAGAGAGAAACCGGAGGAGGAGGACTTGAGTTCGGATATGTCTTACTACACCTAAAGAATTACCTCTTTCTCCCAATAGCGGGTTACACATGGGGATCAACAACCTACAAGGTGTACAACACCACGGCAACATCCACAGATTTTCAAACTCTACTTACACAACCGGGGAATATGTCAGAGATAAAAAATTCCAAATTTTCCCTAAACGTAGCACTCTTAAACATTATAATGTTCAGGGGTATGGGCTTATACGTAAAACTCGGTTACTCCTTTACACCGGTAAGCACGTGGAGTTTGGACGGATACAGCGGACACATTACAAATACCCCACAGGAGAGTCCCCACTCGGTATTTATCTCGGCGGGGTTACTCTTCGGCGGAATGAAATCAACGAAGGAGTACAATGTAAAGGTCGAAAAAAAATAGGTCGGTCTGTACAATATTGAAAGGGGGTATTGACTAGCAAGATGTTTTCTTCAATTACTACAGCAATCAGTAACTATGCCCGGGTAATCTTTGCCGTACTCGGTCTTGTGAGTCTCTACCCCAATGTAGAAATTAACAACGTACGTGCGATAGAAAAACGAGGAGCAATTTATGCACAATTCACAACCAGATCCCTGATTAACGAGTACTTACTACAGATAATAGATTCGGGTATCGATATATACTACAGCGTAGAGGCAACAACGTACCTGACAACCAAAGGAAGGGAACGCGAAATATACAGAAATATCCTTATAAAAAGAATCTCTCACAGGGGGAATAGCTACATCTTGGACAATGAAGGTTTCAGATCCTGGAAAAAACTTCTAACCGTACTGAACACCAATTCCATTCTTATCCTCCCCGCCGAAAAGAGAGTGCGGGGGGGAACAATTAAAACAACAATAGTGCTAAAAATATTCTCCGATGCTGTTCCTGATCTTATGAACTTATGGGGCAATAAGCCCAATATCGTGTTAAACTATAGGATAAATGAGAGTTAGGTTTATCGTCGTACTATTTTTATCAATGCTGCTCATATTAAGTTCTTCCATCATAATTACCTACAGGGCAATCGGAAAAACTCAGGAGAGTGTAAAAGGAAACCTCTTAAACAATCTCCTCTCAAGATACAAAGACAACCCGGAGATGAAAAAATCCATAGAGATATACCTTGCCTTTTCCCAAAAAAGAGCCGTGGAAATAACGAGGGATTCTCTCACCTACTATTCAATTGTACTATTTATAATGGGTATTCTATTTGTCTTCTCTATCTTTGCCATAACCCGACCGATAAAACGGCTTTCTAACAAGGTAAATCTAATCCTGCACGACAACAAAACAATGAACGAAATTTTACGGGGCAGGTTTAAACCAAAGGGTTCGTACGAGGTGAAACAACTGTACATAGCATTCGACAAACTGGTAAGGGATATAAAAGAGTACGAGGAAATAGTGGGTGACAGAGAACGCTACAGAGGATGGAAAGAGATAGCAAGAATCATCGTTCACGAGATTAATAACCTAATCTCACCTATAGAAACCTACTCCGGCTATCTTCTCGAGACACTCCCCCAATCCGTATCCCACGTAACCCCCAAGGTAAGAGCAATTCTATCAAAGATAGAAGAGATAAGAGAAACCCTGGGGAAATTTAGAGACCTTGCCCATCTACCAGAACCCCGGATTAGAGAGGTTAATCTATACAAACTTACCCACGACATAGTGGAAGAGTTTAAGGGGGTAGAGTTTGCACCGGCGTTCGCATCATCAAAAGAATCCTTTCCCTATGTAGAGGAAAATGATTTTATAGTCAACACAGACCCGCTCCTATTTGGCGAAATTCTTAGAAATATAGTAAAAAACGCGGTAGAAAGCACCTTCCCTTCCACAACGAGCAATTCATTCGAAGGTTCGTCAGGGGAAAGAGAAAAGGAATCCCCCCGTGTAACAGTAACAATACAGAAAAAGGAGAACACAGTGAGGCTAGAGGTAACTGACAACGGACCCGGGATTCCGGAAAATATCAGAGACAAGATATTCACTCCCGGATTTTCCACAAAGGCGGGCAATATAGGAATAGGCCTCTCTCTGGTAAAGAGCCTATCCGAACAGTTAGGAATAGAGATAAAACTAGAGAGCAATCGGGGTGAGGGGACAAAATTCCTTATAGACTTGCAAACATCGATTTCCCAAAAACAAAAAAAACAGAGGGAAATATGAGAATATTAATCGTAGACGACAACAGAGATGTAATAACCAGTATAGACAACGTCTTATCGGAGGACACTATCATAGGGGCAGGTTCCTTCAAAGAAACAGAGAAAATACTCAGAGAATACGGTGAAAAGAATATAGACGTCGCAATAATAGACGTGGTATTAAAAAACGAGGATGGTATCGATATACTAAAACATATAAGGGAAAACTATCCGTCCATACAATGTGTAATGATATCCGGTTACTCCACCGTGGAAAAAGCGGTGGAATCCATAAAACTAGGTGCCTTCGATTTCCTCGAAAAACCCATATCCTATCAGAAACTCAAAGTAACTCTAAAAAATGCCATAGAGAGAAAAAAATATACACGCCTCCTCGTACGTGAGGTAGATAGATACGCACTGATAGGGGAATCGCCCACAATAAAAAGGATAAACTCCCTGATAGAAAGAGCTGCCACCACGGACTTACCCGTTTTGATAGTAGGAGAAAGCGGAACGGGAAAGGAGAACGTAGCCCACCTTATACACCTAAAGAGCTCTCGCTTTGCAAATGAAATGGTAGAGCTAAACTGTGCATCAATTCCGGAGAGCCTATTCGAGAGCGAGTTATTCGGTTACGAAAAGGGCGCCTTTACAGGTGCAATCGGCAAAAGAACGGGCAAACTGGAACAGGCCAATGGGGGTACGTTATTTCTCGACGAGATAGGAGAGCTTCCCCTTTCGCAACAGGCAAAGCTTTTAAGAGTACTGGAAACAAAAAGTTTTACCCGCCTGGGAGGAGAAAAGAGTATAACAACCGATTTCAGGCTGATAAGTGCCACGAACAGGGACCTGGGGGAAATGGTAAAAGAGGGAGATTTTAGAGAAGACCTCTTCTTTAGGATAGGGGTAATTCTAATAGAAATCCCCCCTCTAAGGGAGAGAAAAGAAGATATAGCACCACTGGCCCGTCACTTTCTCAACGAAATCGCAGAGAGCGAGAGGGTAAAAATTACCCTCTCGAAAGATGCCATAGAGCTTTTAAAATCCATACCACTAAGGGGTAATGCAAGACAACTCAAAAACATCATACAGAGAGCCTTCGTACTATCAAACTCAGATCGCCACAACCGAGAGATAACAAAAGAGTGTCTTCTGGCAATTCTCTCACCCACAGAAAAACCCTCCCCGACAAGCTTGGGTTTTTCCACCACTGCGGACTCTCAAACTTATCGTGATATATTCGAAACCACAATGCCCATATCCGAGGCAAAAAAGTTACTAGAAAAAAAATATATAGAAACCCAACTAGGCCTCCACGGGGGAAACATATCAAAAACAGCAATAGCACTCGGGATACTCCCCGGAAACCTTATGCG
>Ga0256914_1001243_pt1 | contig 23757 bp, 16 predicted proteins | sample HulkmetaG_FD_191571 | JGI IMG/M metagenome (GOLD analysis project Ga0256914, IMG submission 191571) | Hydrothermal chimney microbial communities from Main Endeavour vent field at the Juan de Fuca Ridge, Pacific Ocean - Hulk | ecosystem: Environmental > Aquatic > Marine > Hydrothermal vents ... | reverse complement strand
AAAGAAGGGCTTTCTTCTCCTTGCTAATCTTGTTCTCTCCTCCTTCCAGAAACGAATGGGACTTGATCTCGGTGTTAAACCGGGAGATGAAATGTTAGAGGCGATAAGTGTTGCGAAGGAGAAAAATATTCCCTTTTCCCTGTGTGATAGGGAGATTCAGGTTACATTAAGGCGTGCCTGGATGAGGTCTAACTTCTGGGCTAAAAACAAACTTATTGCTGCTATGCTTAGCTCTACTTTCACCAAAGAGAAGTTAAGTGAGGAGGAGATAGAGAAACTCAAAGAGAGTAACGCCCTGGAGAATATGATGAAAGAGCTTGCCGAGTTTTTGCCCTCTGTGAAAGAGGTATTGATAGATGAACGCGATCAGTATCTGGCAACCAATATTTACAATGCAGAGGGTTCTAACGTTGTGGCTGTAGTTGGAGCGGGACATGTTAATGGCATTGTTGAGTATTTAAAAAAGTTGGATAACGGAGAGGTGGAGAGTAATTCCATAGAAAAGCTGGAGGAAATTCCTCCCAAGGGAGTTCTTGGTAAAATTCTTCCGTGGGTTATTCCCGCTCTTATCGTTGGTCTTATAGGTTACGGTTTTTACAGACACGGTTTGGGTGTTAGTCTGGATATGCTAAAGAGATGGGTTTTGATAAACGGAAGCCTCTCCGCTATTGGAGCTCTTGTTGCCCTTGCCCATCCTGTAACAATAGTTCTTGCCTTTCTGGCGGCACCAATTACCTCTATGAATCCTACCATAGGGGTAGGGATTGTGACGGGTATAACAGAGGCTCTTCTTAGGCCACCCAGAGTGAAGGATTTTGAGAATTTGAACGACGATATCACCAGTTTCAAGGGTTTTATTAGGAATCGGTTTACCCATATATTTGTAGTCTTTTTCTTCTCAAGCCTGGGAAGTGCCATTGGAACATTCTTGGGAATACCGTTTTTGGCGACACTTTTAAAGTGATCGCCTTTAGCAAATAGGATTAAAACTAAATTATTTCTTGTTTTTAGGAGGTAATTGTGGATAGGTCTTTGACGAAGACAAGTATGAGGGGTAATGAAACTCTCGGCAAGGAGCCAATAAACGAGGTAAAACCCTTTATTGGTTTTCACTATAACCGCAATGTGGTAAAGGATGTGGGTTTATGTTTTTCTCCCCCCTATGATGTGATATCGGAGGAAGAACTGGATAGCTATTACAATAGGTGTGAGTACAACGTTACCAGGCTCACGCTTAATAAGATTATGCCGGGAGATGATGAGAGTAACAATAGGTATACCAGGTCCAGGCAGCTCTTTGATGAGTGGGTTAAAAATGGGGTTATTGTTAAAACGGAAAAGCCTGCTTTCTGGGCGTATGAGCTAAGTTTTGAACTTCCGGATGTTGGAAGGCGAAAAATAGATGGTTTTGTGGGGATTGTAAGGCTTCGGGAATATGAGGAGGGAAGAGTTTTACCCCACGAAAAGGTGCTTAGAAAACCTCTTGAGGATAGGATAAGACTTATACTAACCACCCGGATGCAATTTGAGTTTATCTGGGGGTTGTTTGATGATGCGGACATGGTTCCGGATAGAATAATCGAGGAACACAAGAGAGAAACCCCCTTTATAGATTACTATGAGAGGGAGAATGATGTTACTCACAGGTTATGGTTGATTGATGATGCTGATGAAACTATGGCTATTGAGAATCTGTTTAAGAGTCGCAAGATATACATAGCCGATGGACATCATCGCTATCAATCCATGCTTGAGGTAAGGGATAAAATGAGAGAAATGCATCCTGATGCCGGCCCAGATGCCCCGTGGGAGTATATAGTTATGCTTTTGGTTAATGTAAGGGATGAGGGTTTAACAGTTCTTCCCACCCATAGGTTACTCCACAATCTGGAAGAAGCCAGACTGTCCTCGCTTGTTAAAGATCTTGGCGAGTTTTTCCGTGTAACTCCCATCGATGATAGGGATAAATGGGTTAATGGGATTAAAAGTTATTTACCCGGTGAACACAGGTTTGGACTCTATCTGGGAAAAGGAAGGTACTATCTTCTGTCTCTTAGGGATGAAAAGAAATACGAGGAGCTACTTGGTGTGGAGGCCTCTCGCAATTGGAAGATGCTCGATGTCAATGTGTTAAATACTGTAATTTTAAAGCAGGTGTTGGGTTTGACGGAGGAGGATATGGCTGCTCAGAGGTACGTACAGTATACCAAAGACATAGATGATGCAGTCGATGCGGTGGATAACAGAGGGATGCAGGCCGCTCTTATACTCAATGCTCCCGGTGTTGAGGATATTATCAAAATCGCCGATGCGGGAGAAAAGATGCCGCGTAAGGCTACCTACTTTTATCCCAAGCCCATGTCCGGATTTGTCTTTTACAGTATAAGAGAGTAGGTATATAGATAAGTAATTTACTTGTTTTACTTTATCTTTTTGGTTACTATTAAACTATGGTAACAAAAGAGATGATTAGAAAAATCCCCAAGGTGGAGTTGCACGATCACCTGGACGGGGGACTTAGGCCGGAGACGATAATCGAACTGGCTAAAGAATACAAGGTAGATCTTCCCGCCGATAATCCCAGAGATTTGGCTGAGTGGTTTCATAGGGGGGCAGATAGGAAGAGTCTTGCTCTCTACTTGGAGGGTTTTGGAATAACCCTTGCGGTACTTCAGACGAAAGAGGCTTTAAAAAGAGTTGCAAGGGAAGCCATAGAGGATCTCGCAAAGGATAACGTTGTTTATGCGGAGATTAGATTTGCACCTATCCTCTGTCAGCAGAAGGGGCTTAATCTTGAGGCCATAGTGGAATCTGTTCTCGAAGGTCTGGAAGAGGGAAAGAAAAAGACGGGAGTGGAGTACGGGCTTATTCTCTGTGCTATGAGGGACCAGAATGTCTCTCTCGAAACTGCGGAGCTTGCCGTAGCTTTTAGGAATAGGGGTGTGGTTGGTTTCGACCTCGCCGGTGATGAGTATGGGCATCCGCCCAAAAAGCACCTTGATGCCTTCGAATATATAAGGAGTAAGAATTTTAACATAACCATTCATGCCGGTGAGGCATTTGGAGTGGAGTCTATATGGCAGGCTGTCCAGATATGTGGTGCCCATAGGATAGGTCATGCTACGCGTCTTATGGAGGATATGACAGTTCACGGAACGAGAATAGAAAATATGGGTTCTCTATCTCACTATATACGCGATAAGAGAATTCCTCTGGAGATGTGTCTCTCTTCCAATATCCAAACCGGCGCCGCTAAGAGTTTTGATGCTCATCCGTTTAACGTATACTACAGGAATCACTTTCGTGTGATGCTTAGCACGGACAATCGCCTTATGAGCAACACCTCTTTGAGTAAAGAGATGGAAATTGCAGTTGAGTACTTTAATCTGACACTACGGGATCTCGAAAAGATTACGATTAACGCGATGAAGTCCGCTTTTATCCACTATGATGAGAGAATAAGGATAATCTACGATATTTTGAAACCACGGTTTGCAAAGATTCGAGAAGAGACAAACCCTTTAATGTAAGTTTTTAACCCTTGGGACCTCTTGACTCGGAATCTCTTAACGTGGGAGATTTCTTACCGAGAGGCTCTAAAGCTTGTCTTTACCGCCTCCCTTATATCCGGCACGGGGAGAGCGATGGAAGATTTTTTTATTTCTCCCTCGCCGATAAGCGGTATGACTATTTTCTCGAGGTGCATCTCTTCTGCTGTTTTTAGCCTTCCCTCTATATGGCCTATCGGTCTTACCTCTCCGGAGAGGCTTATCTCCCCTGTAAACCCCCAGTTCTCCGGGAGAGGGGTGTTCATCCTTGCGGAGTAGATAGAGAGGGCAAGGGGGAGCTCTATCCCTACCTCGTTTATTCGGAGGCCCCCAGCCACATTCACATACAGATCCATATTGGGCATTCTTAACTTGAGAGATTTTTCCAGTACGGCAGCTATTCTTGATATTCTGCGGGGATCTATCGTATCGGAAAACACCCGTGAAACCCCTGCCTTTGCGGGGACAACAAGGCTTTGTATCTCTACAAGGAAACTCCTGGTCCCCTCATAGACTACAGCCATTGCGACCCCGGGTGGAAACTTATTCCTTCTATGTGAAAGAAAGAGACTCTCGGGATTTTTAACCTCAACAAGCCCGCTTCTCGTCATCTTAAATATACCGATTTCATCGGTGGAACCGAATCTATTCTTCGCTACTCTTAAAAATCTTATTCCCCCCTCACCCCTGTCAAAGTAAAGAACCGTGTCCACCATGTGTTCCGCTATTTTGGGTCCGGCTATAATGCCCTCCTTTGTTACATGAGCAACGAGAAATAGGATTGAATCTCTCTGTTTTATCCACTCTATTAATTTTTGGGTACAGTACTTTATCTGATTTACATTACCGGGGGCCGATTCTATCTCACCGGCGTATAGAGTTTGAATGGAATCTACAATGATAACAACCGGTTTAAGATTGTTAAGTACGGTAATGATGACTGAAAGTTCTGTCTCGCTTAGTACCTCTACGTTCTCCGGAGACAATCCCAGCCGTTCGGAGCGTATCTTTATCTGTCCGGGGGATTCTTCTCCGGAGAGATACAGGATTCTTCCCTTTGTTTTGATGTTTGAGGCGAGCTGCAACATGAGGGTTGATTTTCCTATCCCGGGTTCACCACCAAGTAGGATTGCAGAACCTTTTATTATCCCTCCCCCCAGTGATGTATCAACCTCCCTTATGCCAGAAGAGACTCTTATCTTTCCCTCGTTCTTGATGGAGGAGAGAGGAATAGGGACAGCAGTTTCCCCAAAATTGCCTGTGGCACTTCCCGAAATACCCGTTTTTTTTCCCGTAGTGATTGTCTCCTCTACAAAGGTATTCCAGTTTCCGCATTCCGGGCATCTTCCGAGCCATCTTGGTTCTGTGTGTCCACAGTTCTTGCACCTGAATATGGTCTTCTGTTTCATCTACCCTCTGTACGCCGTTTTTATCTAAGTGATTTGCCTGTAAGGTATTCAACATTATTAATACTATCAGCGTAGTTAAAAAGTGCAAGGAGATATTCCAGCTCCTTTGATATTAAAAGCATCTTTGCCTTGCCAAGTTTTTCCCTTGTTATTAATTCGCTTCTGTAGGAGACCTCGGCGTTTTTTTCGGCCTCTCTGGCCGCTTTTAATCCCGCTTCTTTCTCTTTAAGTGTGTAGTAATTGGTCTTTAGTTTCTCTATCGCCTTTCTTATCTTTACTCTTATAAGTTCTCTATAACTCTCTATTCCCGTTATTGCCGCTTTTACTCCCTCTTCTGCCTTCTCTACACTGTACTTTGCCTGGCCTGCGTCAAATAGTTTTAGTTTGGTTCCGAGTGTTACTATGAAATTTTTATCCCAGTAGTCTGTCCAGTTTCCCCCTACAATGGGTATTTTCTGCCCCGTTATGTCCAGTGTTAGTATTAAAGAGAAGTCGGGGATTAGAGGGCCACTTGCCTTTTGTATGGAGAGGTATTTATTTGACTCTGCCAGCTTTTTCCTCATGGAGTTTATCTCTGGAGATGTTTTTATGGCGTACTCTACCAGTTTTCCTTCCTCCAGGGCAATGGGTTTGTCCGGGAATGTGTCGGTTAGTTCTATCGTATCGTTCTTTAGTTTTGTTAGACCGGTTAGTACCTTTAGTGAGGTTATGGCCGTTAGATAACTCTCTCTCGCCTCTATTACTTTCTTCTTTACCTGAGCTAATTCCGATTTTGCCTCTAAGAGCTCCTGAAGGTTGATTAATCCCTCTCTGTACGAGTTTGTCTTATCCTTTACAATTCCCTCTGCTATTTTCTCAATCCTCTGGAGTTCTTTGTACGAGTTTGCCGACAGGATGACCGAATAGTAGAGAGTTTTTACCTGTTTTTCTATCTCTCTTCTTTCCCTCTTTAGTTCCTCGAATTTTATGTCTCTCTCTATCCCCGCTATCTCTATGGCATTTCTTATCTTGTTCCATGTAAATAGGGGCTGGGTTAGTTTAGCTGTTATTTTGAAGTAGGTATGTTTTTGATCCTCCACCAGAACGTAATCCCTATCAGGAAAGGGAATAGGAAACTGGGAGTTAACGGATGGAGCGAATCCAAACTCCCCCTTGTGAATTGTAACCCCCTCCTGTGGATTGGTTAGATAGGAGGCCGAGGCCTCCAGGTCTATCTTGGGGTAAAGATTTGTTTTCTCCTCCTTATACGCTATGTCCGCGCTTTTAAAATCTATCTCTTTCAGTTGGATACTCTTGGATTCCTTCATTGCAAGTTCAACGGCGGTTTTTAATGAGAGCTTGTAAGGAGAGTCTGAGTAACCGATGTGACAGACCAGGTAAAAGAGGGTGATATTTAGGGTAAGAATGAGTGGTTTGGCTAAATTGTTTCTCTTTGCACGATCTCTTTTCATTGTTTTCGCTAACTCTTAATTATGGGTTCCCTCTGCGTCGGGAAGATAGTTTGGATTTTTCCACGAGCGTATGGTAAAACTTCCCGGGGAGCTCTGAGTGTAGCTAAAGCTGTAGGTTCCGGATGTATCCGTGTAGTATATGCTTATGTCCTGGGTATCCTCTCCCTGGGGAGAGTCATTCTCTCCGGGTGTGGAATCGGTCCACTGAACCATAATGCTGAAGTTTCCGTTGTTATCTGTGGTGTCGGTTAGGGTGTGACTGTCGTTGTCGTCCGTGTAGGTTATTGTTACATCTATTCCTTGGAGTGGGATTATCTGGACCTCCCCGTCCGTTTTTACTACTCTCTCTATACATCTGCCGGTAACCGTTGTCGAGAATTCGCTTCTCGGTTTTCTTGTAACGGTTATGTTGTCCGGGATTTCGTTGTCCTGGCCCGAGGTTAGTTTAACGTTGAGAGTTGTGTCCGAGGTGTACTCTGAGTCGTCGATATAGATGGTAGCATTTTCCGTATCGGTTTCCGCCGAGTCCGGATGTTCGTCTCTCCAGGTTACGTTGTTGAATCTGTAAGAACCTGGTTCGTTGTTTAGGGTTGTTGTTGTGGTAACATAGTCGGAGTCATTGTCAGGGGTTGATTGTAAATCCAGTACAACTCTTACCCCGTTGACACCCTCTCCGTTAACATTTACAACCTTTCCCGTAACGGTTGGACAGGAAAAGGTAGCTCGCTTCAGTTTTATATCTGGTACTACATTTACCGTGTCAGATATTATTCCCGAGACCTCAACAATCTTCGAGGTGTAATCCGGATGCGTTACACTTATCCATATACTTCCCGAATCCCCCTCATCGGAAAACTTTGGATTTGTTGTCTGCCATATTATCTTATGATTGTAATAGCCGTCGTTTCCTCCAGAGGTCATAGAGGCTGTTTCTGCTATAAAGCCTCCCGAGTCCGCGCTCTCCGGTTTTGTTAGATACATCCTTATGATAGCACCGTTTATGCCGTTGTCGTTGTTGGAATCCCTGACATATCCGGCAATTTCTGCACTGTAGTATCTACCGCAACCGAAGAGGAGTGTAGTAAGTATTGTTACGATTAGGAGCTTAGGTTTCATTTTTTTCTCTCCTTTTTATCTTTGCTTCGACTATCCAGTAGATTGTAGGGATGAGTATTAAGGTTATCAGGGTTGATGTTGTTAGTCCCCCCACAACAGCTCTTGCCATCGGAGAACGCATCTCTGCGCCTGTTCCAAGACCGAGCGCCATGGGAAGAAGCCCTAGAACCGTTGTGGAGGTTGTCATAAGAATAGGTTTGAGTCTTGTCTTTCCCCCGTGAACAATGGCCTCTCTCAATGGGTATCCTCGTTTGCGGAGTGTGTTTATGTAGTCAATTAGTACTATGGCATTGTTAACGACGATACCAACCAGGACTATTCCCCCTATAAATGCAACAAGACTAAAGGTTGTATTTGTTATTAAGAGGGCAAGAGTTAGTCCTACTATGGCAAATGGGACGGAAAACATTATTATAAAGGGATGGATAAAGGATTCAAATTGGGATGCCATGACCATATAAACAAGAGCAATGGCTAGTAGCAGGGCAAATATAAGACTGTGGAAAGATTCCTCCATCTGTTTGCTGGAACCGGTTAGTGTCAAAGTTATTCCCGGAGGTACAGGAGCTTCTTCTTTTATTCTTCGTTTTATATCCGCTGTTATTCTGCTGAGGGCCCTTTCACCGGAGAGATTGGATGTTACCTTTATCATTCTTGTTCTATTCAGTCTGTCTATTACAAGTGGGCCTTTCGCTTCTCTTATGTCCACCACATTTTCCAGGGGAATCTTTGTACCTGCTCTGTTTACGAAAAAGAGATTTTTTATCTTTGCCATGGTATTTTTGTCTCTTTCCCTTACCGTCAGAAGTATATCGTAAGTGTCTTCGCCCCTTCTGAACTTTGAAACCTTTGTTCCCTTAAATACCGTTCTCAATGTTGCGGCAATCTCCAGGGGACTTAATCCCAGACTTACGGCCTCTTTTCTCTTTATGACGAATTGAAGCTCGGGTTTTCCACTTTTGTAGGAAATTTGGGTATCCCTTGTTCCCCTTACGGAGGAGACTATTTTTTCTATCTTTTGTGCGTACCTGTAGTCATTGACCAGGTTGTCCCCCGATATCTCCAACACGATCGGTTCCATCTCTCCGGTCGCAGAGGAGGCCAGGGACGACATTCCCTCTATCCTTGTGGTAAATTTGGCATCTACAATATTTTCTTTTAATTTCCTATCCAGGAGGTTTATTATCTGCCATATACTCCTCTTTCGTTTATCCTTGTCCGCCAGAGTTACCGTTATTACAGCCAGGTGACTTCCCGTTCTTGCTATTCCTGCCAGAGAACCGGAGGTTCCTATACTTGAAGATATGGATTTTAAATCGCTTCCCAGAGTTTGCTTTATCAACCTTTCTGCCTCTCCTACCTTCTTCATGGTTCTTTCGTAGGGTGAGCCAATTCCCGTTTCGAAGGAGATAGAAAACTTCCCCTCATCTGTTTCCGGAAGAAACTCCATACCCAGAAGTTTTATGGAACCTATACTTAGGATTAGTAGTACTATGGCGGTTATTATAACTGTTGAAGCATGGGATAGAGCCCATCTTAGGGCTCTCTCGTAAAAGTTGTCTAGTTTTTTTAACCATGTCTGTATTTTTTTGGCTACTGCATCTATTACCCTGTTCCCAGTATGTATTTCCACATCTGCAAGGCTTAGCTCTTCGTAGTTGTTTTTTATATCCCTACTTGTTTTGGAGGTTTCCAAGGGTTTTGTCACAATCCCGGAGACGTGAAGGAATTTTGAGCAGAGCACTGGCATAAGAGTAAGAGCCATGGCGAGTGATACGAAGAGAGCGAAAGAGATTGTGTAGGCTAGATCTCTGAATATGAGGCCTGTTATTCCCTTTACGAATATGAGAGGAACAAAAACAGCAACAGTTGTAAGGGTTGATGCCGATATTGCCATTGCCACCTCTTGTGTACCGGATATTGCTGCCTCTATCGGGTTGTATCCGGCCAGTTGCTTCCTGTAGTTTGATTCGAGCACAACGATAGCGTTATCAACTAGCATTCCGATTCCCAGTGTAATCCCTGCGAGGGACATTATATTCATTGTAATGTGTCCGAAGTCCATGAGAGAGAAAGTGGTTATCACAGAAACAGGGATGGCTACTGAGATAATTAGTGTTGATCCTATATTTCTCAGGAAGAATAGGAGAATAAGTACCGCAAGGAGTCCCCCCTGCCATGCAGCGCTTGCCACTCCGCCCAGTGCCCTTATTATGGATTTTGATTGATCGGATTGAATTGCGATCTTAATGGAGGGGGGAAAGGTCTTTTCTATTCTTTTGAGGGTTTTTTTTACGTTGTCTATAACCTCCACGGTGTTGTGACCGGGTTGTTTTCTTACAGATACCAGTATTCCCTCATGGCCTCCGCTTAGAACATATTCCTCCTGTGGAAGGTATCCCAATTTTATGTCAGCTACGTCTCTAAGGTAAACAGGTACGTTATTGTTGTACCCTATTAAAACATTTCCTATATCCTTAAGTCGTTTAAAGCTTCCTATTGTCCTCAGGACCAAATATTTGTTTTTGAGCCTGATAGATCCGGCGGGTAAATCCACATTTTCTCCTTGAAATACCTTTAGTATCTGGGTTATTGGTATCTTTACTTTGGATATAGCATCCAGATGAAGCTTGCATGTAACGGCAGAAATCTTTCCCCCGTATACCTCTGCTGTGGCAACCCCCTTTATCTTTTCTAGCTCCGGAACTATTCGTTTCTCTACAAATTTCCTGAGGTCTATGCCCTTCATAGTGGATTCTACGTTTATCTGTATTGATGGAAGTATCTCGGGGTTGAATCTAAATATCATCGGACGCTGGGCATCCTCCGGAAGATCGCTCTCTATATCGGTGAGTTTTTCTCTTATCTCGGAGACAATTGTCTCCATGTTGGTGCCCCAGGTAAAATTTATTGTTACAAACGATATACCCTCGCCGGATGTTGAAGATACCTGCTCCACACCGTTTATCGTTGATACCGTATCCTCTATTGGCTTTGAAATTTGCGACTCTATCTCGTAGGGACCTACTCCTGGGTCCAAGGTTATTACTGCGGCTGTCGGGTAGGTTATATCCGGGAATAGTTCCAAACCTAATCTCGATAGGGATATGGTACCAAGAACAAACATTGCTGTGAAAAACATAAAGGTCGTTATAGGGTGTTTAACGGCACTCTCTGTTATTTTCATCGCTCTTTTACTTCCCGTATGGTTTGACCGTTTTCCAAAAAGGAGTTGCCATCTGTAATTATCCTTGTATCTTCTGTTATATTTCTATTGAGAATTTGTACCCTCTCGCCCTGAACTATCCCCGGTGTAACAGGGACAAACTCCGCTATTTCTCCGTTGATTTTTTTCCCGTTTTTCTTATCCGCGAGAGTTTTTGCTATAAAGACGCCCGTTTTCCCGTTTCTTGTTACTATGGCTGTCTGGGCTACTGTAAGTGCGTGAGAAATTTTCTCTACAACCAGATCTGCCTCTATAAACATTCCTGCAAGCAATTTCCCGGAATCGTTGTTTATCTCTGCCTCTACAGTGAATGTTCTGCTTGCCGGATCTATTACAGAGGAGATTTTTGTTATTTTGCCCTTAAACATCGCATTCTCCGGGAGAGATGTGGGTTTTATTCTTACCTCTATTTTGTTCTTTTTTTCCGCTATCTCTCTGTAATACTTTTCCGGAACATTAATCTCTGCCAGTATGGGATTCTCTCGAATTATTGCCATAATGGGCATGGTTTGGTTTACCATGTTATCCTCGGTTACAAATATGTGAGCAACGGTTCCCGAAATTGGTGTGGTTATTCGGGTATAATCCAGTTGGAGTTTGGCAAGCTCATAGCGAGCCTTCATTGCCTCCATGTTGGACCGGGCCATCTCTATCTCTTCTTTACTCGCTCCCTCCCTCATCATTTTTAATTTTCTTTTAGCGTTATCCAATTTGGTTTTGGCATCCCTTAGCTGATTCTCTGTCTCTTCATACTTTGCCTTTGGGATTGTTCCGGCTTTATAGAGAGTTTTTACCCTTTTAAAGTTTTCCTGTGCCGTTTTAAAATCGTCCTCAGCCTGTTTTACCAGAGCCTCGGCGTTTTCCAGTTCTTCTTTTCTAACCCCTTTTACGGCTTTTTGATACTGAGCCTCTGCCGCTTTAAAGGCCGCCAGTGCCTGTTTTAGCTGGAGTTTTACTACATCATCCTCTATTTTTGCTACGATCTGACCCTCTCTAACTCTTTCTCCCTCCTTAACGAATATCCTCTCTATCTTTCCGGGTATTTTTGAGAGTATTGTAACTGTCTCTTTGGGCTTTAGGTTTCCTGTGAAGGTATATACCTTTTCCATGGTTTTGATTTCCGGTTTTTCAACTATTACTGGAGTAGCTATAACCTCTTTGTTTTGATTTCTGCTGTTTTTGATTATTCTGGTTACAATGGAGTAGGTTATTAGAGAGAGAAGGATTACCAGAATGGAAATTCCTACTATCCTTTTCATTCTACTATCCTGGGATGGTTGGTTCTGGTGTGGTTAATCTATCGGAGAAAAGATTTTTTATCGTTTCTTTTAGAGTCTCGATCTCTTCTTCTATCCCTTCCGGTACTGTAAGAGCTACAGAGAACAGAATCCCTACGGTGGTTAGTTTTATTACGGATCTTACCTGTTTGGGATTATCTGATGTTTTTAGTAGGCCGTCTCGCTTTCCAGATATTATCATTTTCTCTATGGTAAGGATGAGTTTGTCAAGTTTTTCCTGGAGGAGTCTCCTCTGATTCGCCTTAAAGAGCATTCCCTTTAGGAGTGGAAGAAAATTTTTTAGGGTTTCGAATCCATAGTCTAGGAGGTTCTGGAACTTTTGAGGCATTGGAATGTTAGCTCGGTTTATGTTTTCCATCTCCTCTAAAAAGGAATCCCATCCCTCTGTAACTACTGCTTTAAATAACTCCTCTTTGTTCTGAAAGTAATTGTAGATAGAACCTGCTGCAACTTGTGATTTTTCTGCAATGTCTTTTATTGTTGTACCTTCAAATCCCTTTTTGCCAAATATTTCGAATGCGGATTTGATTATTTCTTCCCTCTTTTTGTCGTCCTTTGGTCTTGCCATCTCTCTTTATCGCTCCTTTCCCTGTCCCTCTTGTTTATATTGAATGAACAATCATTCATTTATGATTTTATGAATTTGCCCCTCGATTGTCAATATGATTTTTTCTTGGGAGATGAATCGAGTTGAATGAGTGAGTTTTAAATAGGGGATACGGTAGAATCTTTACTTTGAATGGGTTAGGATATTAAGATAGTTATATACGGTTATAAAACCTGCTTTGGGTATTTTCGGTGGTGAGGTGGAATACCCCAAAGTGGGACTTGACACGACTTATAATTATTTACATATTAAAAGATATCGTAAGTTTACGAAAGTGAGTTTTTATTTTTATGGGGGAGAGAAATTATGAAATTTTCTACAGAACTTCCGGATAAAATAAGGGCGTGGTTGTTAAAAGGGGCGGGAGTTGAGAATTTTGGTGATAATGGAAAACCGGATCTTATTGATTTTCCCTCTTATTCTGAAGATGACGTAATAGGAAGGGTAGATGCTGTTGGAATTTGTTTTTCCGATGTAAAACTTATAAAGGCAGGAAATGAGCATCCAAGAATAAAAGGGAGAGACCTTTTGAGGGATCCTGCGATTCCCGGTCATGAGGTGATACTTACAATTGTTGGTGTGGGTGATAATAGAAAAAGCGATTTCTCTCTCGGGGAGCGCTATATTGTTCAGGCGGATGTGTACTACGGGGGAAAATCTATCGCCTACGGTTATGTTCTTCCCGGAGGGTATTCGGAGTACAATGTAATTGGTAAACAGATGCTTGACGGAGACGAGGGGTGCTATCTAATACGGGTTAAGGATTCCACCGGTTATGCGGAGGCTGCTCTTGTTGAACCGTGGGCCTGTGTTGTTGCCTCGTATCAGATAGAGAGGAGACTTCATCCTGAACCGGGTGGTACAATGCTTGTCGCTGGCTTTCCCGATGCTCAGGTTAGCCTGAATTTTAAAGGGCTTGAGAATTATAGACCCGCTAAGGTTTACTACTATGGTTTAAATGGGGATAATGAGGCTCTGTTGAAGAGATTTTTAGAATCAATATCTCTTGTTCCTGAAAAGCTTGATAACCTTGGCGCTTTAAAATCTATCTCCGGAGAGATGTTTATAGATGATGCTATTGTTGCCGGCATTCCCTCCGATGAGGATATGAAGCTGATAACGGAGAGTGTTAAACGACATGGAGTAATAGGAATTCATTCCGATGGAGACGGAAATGTTTCGATAGATATTGGTAGCGTTCATTACAAGCAGCATGGAATTGTCGCTTCTATGGATGGGAATGTATTGGCGAGCTATACCTACAATACACGGAATACCCTTAAAAAAGGTGGTAAGGCCTGGTTTGTGGGTGGTGCCGGGCCTATGGGACAGATGCACGTGATAAAGGCGGTTATGGATCCCGATGGTCCTGGGGAGATACTAATAACGGATCTCTCCGATGCGAGGATAAGCTCAATAGTGGATAAGGTTGCTCACATAAACCGTGAGAGAAGGGTAAAGATAGAAACCCTAAATCCAGCTTCTATGTCTGAGGAAGAGTTTAACACAAGGTTGAACGAAATGTACCCGGAGGGTTTTGATGATGTGGTAATCCTTGTTCCTGTTGCGGGGGTTGTTTCTCATGCCTCCGGATTTTTGGCCAGAGAGGGTATGATGAACGTTTTTGCCGGTGTTGGGATAGGTACCTATGCGGACTTTGAGCTTAAGACTTATACCGATAAGCATGTTCAGGTTTTAGGCTCTTCGGGTTCTCCGTTAAAGGCTATGAAGAAAACACTCGAATTGGTTGAAAGTGGGCTTCTCTCTACAAATCTTTCCCTTGCTGCGGTTGCCGATATGGATTCGGTTAGTAAGGGGATAGAGGCTCTGATTGAGGGAAAATATAATGGAAAGGTAGTGGTGTTTCCATGGGCGCGTGGGCTCGGGATTAAATCGATAGAGGAGTTGGCAGAGGAGCTACCGGAAATTAAAGGCCATTTGATTGATGGTAAATACTGGACTAATGAAGCTGAAAAGGTGTTTCTTAAGAGTAAATTTTTTAAATCCTAGTTGATTTAAGGATTATTTTAAGGGTGGTGTGCGTGTTGTTATGAGAGAGGATGAAAGTACCTTTGTAGAGGAGAGGCGTGAGAGGATTCTTGACCTATTGAGGGATAAGAAGCGGGTTACTGTACGTGAATTGAGTGAATATTTTAATATCTCTGAGGTTACGATTCGTCAGGACTTGAATGAACTTGCCTCTACCGGGAGAATTGTAAGAACTCACGGTGGAGCTGTGTATATTGAGAGGAACGGAAACGAACTCTCCTTCTTCTTGAGAAAGGAGAAACAAAAGCGGGAGAAGGAGACAATAGCAAAACTGGCGGCGAGAGAGGTGTGTGATGGGGAGGTCATTTTTTTGGATTCAAGTACCACCGCAGCGTATATGATTCCCTTCTTAAAGGAAAAACACGAGATAACCGTTGTGACTAACGGTATAGAAACTGCGTATCAGGCTGTCAATCAGCTAAATGCCACGGTAATTCTTACAGGTGGCAGAGTCAGGCGGAATACGTTTTCCCTTGTTGGTTCATCCCTGTCCTGTGTGCTTCCGGACGGTAATATATCGAAGGCCTTTCTTGGCGCATGGGGAGTGTCTCTGAGAGAGGGATTTACGGATGTAAACTCGGATGAGATAGAGGTAAAGAGGGCGGCTATTGAGCGGGCTCAGAGTAACATCCTCCTGGTAGATTCTTCCAAATGGGGCCGGGTCTCTTTTAGATCTTTTGCTTACTTTACCGATATTACCACTCTTATAAGTGATTCTGGAGTCCCTGCTAAGATGGTGGAAGAGATTAGAAAACTTGGAGTGGAGGTTATCATTCCCTCGTAGCGGTGAGGATGGTAAAGCGAAATGATAAGTATAGTTATTCCTACTTATAACGAAGAGGATTTTCTTCCCAGACTTCTTATAAGCATAGAGAAACAGGATTTTAAAGATTATGAGGTGATTGTTTCGGATAACCGTTCTAAGGATAAAACGGTAGAGGTGGCAAGAAAACATGGAGCCCGTGTTGTAGTAGGGGGGGTTCCTGCGGTTGCGAGGAACAGGGGAGCTATGGCCTCTAGGGGAGAGTACCTCTTATTCCTTGATGCGGATACCGTGCTTCCCGAGGGATTCCTTAAGCGGCTCTTTAAGAGGTTTGAGGAGGATTATATTGATATTTGTATACCGGCTTTAAGGCCTATAGATAGTGGAAAGCCCATATACGGAACACTGTTTGATTTTGCCAATACATATTTTAAGATGATGGAGTACATAAGGCCTCAAGGGGGAGGGGCTTGTATCCTTGTTACTAAAAGACTGCATAGGCGAATAGGCGGTTTTGATGAGAAGTTAACTACGGCAGAGGATCTTGACTATATAAATAGGGCCTCTGAGATAGGAAGGTTTAAGATGTATCTGGATATATATCTCTATGTTTCTGTGCGACGAATGGAGAAAGAGGGAATGGGGCAGTATATTCAGAAGCTAATTAGGGCTGCATTTACCTTTTTCTTTACCGGTAAGCCGGGAAAGATAGAGTACGAGTTTGGAAATTTTTCAGAGGCGTTGTTGAAAGAGAAGAATAAAACCGCCCGTTCGATAGATAAGGTGGTTATTTATAGGATGTTCAAGCGGTTTAACAGGTTGAGGCACCAATTGATAGGGCAGTTAAAGAGTATGGGCTTTGACGAATCTATTCTTCGCTTCCAACGGACTCAGAAAGATAAAAAGCCGAAAGAGTGATCCTGTTGAGTGCTATTTTACCATTATTTCAAATATTTTAGATATTTCTCTGTATATTCCTCAAGGGCCTCAAAGTTTGTTTTTTTAACCTCCTTTGTTTCTATTTCGAGGTAAGAGCCCAACTCCTTTATATCGATATTCTCATAGGCGGCTTTGGCCGTCAATGCCGTTCCAAAAGCTGTTGCTTCTTTCATGTTGGAGAGCATGAACTCTGTCTCTTCGTAGAATGAGGAGATTAGAGCGTTGTAACCCTCGTTTTTTCTAAAACCCCCCTCTGTATAGATAGTAGAGACTCTCTCTGCTCCCGTCCTTTCAAAGGCCACTCGTGTTTGAATTGCAAGTGAGATATTTAACACCGCTCGTGCAAGTTTGGGATTGTTGAAGAAGTGGGGAATCCTCTTTCCATTTGTTATCTCCTCGAAGGAGTAGGTTTCTTCCCCCTCTATTACCCGTGGGGGGGAATCTGGAAATTGCCCGCTTCCCTTAAGGAGTGTTGGTAGGATAAAGAGTCGTTTCTCTCTTAGTACTTCATTGTAGGTTTTTAGATCGAACTCAGGAAAGTAGTCTATCCTGTTTAGTTTTTTGATAATATCCATGTATGCATCGTGTTCCAATCCACCGGTAAAGATAGCGGTTTTCACGGGTTGGCCGAATGCTGACATGTTGTAAAATACTACCTTCCCTATCTCTTCCTTCTCAAAGAAGACCCTCTCCATGGGATGCATAATAACGCACCACGAACCTGTCGAGTTTAGTATGAAGTCTTTTCCCTCCTCCCGTATAAGGTAGGGTAGTAGTGATGCATTTGAATCGTGGATTCCTCCGGTAACAATAACATCGGCGGGAAGCCCCGTCGCCTCTGCGATTTTCGCTTTTATCTTACCCAGGACCGAATAAGGGTGGATTATCCGTTTTGGAAGTTTCTCGCTTACTCCCAGTTTGTCCGAGACAGAGGACCATGTATGTTTTTCAAAATCCCATAGGTAAGAGTGACACCCCGCATAGGTGTAATCCGCTGCTATCTCTCCTGTTAGGAGGTAACCCAGGTACTGGGGGTATAGTAAAAAGTAGTTTGTGTTCTCAAAGTGTTTGGGAAATTGCTCTTTGATAAGGTATATTCCCTGGGCTACGTTGAGTAACGCCCCGAATTGAGCGGTGGCAGTTTCTACCTGGAGTTTTTCAGCATCTCCTACCAGTTCGAAAAACCTTTGATGAAACTCTTCCCCCGGCTCGTATGTATAGGATAGTACGGGAAACGAGAGCTTACCGTTCTTACCTATCGAGGCGAAGGTTGCCCCGTGTGTGCTAAAGGCTATAGCTTTTATTGGGTAACTTTCAGAGTATTTTTTCAGGCTGGATACAATCCAGTCTTCTATTGCATGTGAATCCTCCACCTCTATGTACTCATGTGTCGGAGGAAGTGAGTTTGGGTCTATATCCTCTAGTTTTTCTTTTCTAAGAAAAGCATCGATATCACTTCTCAAGATATTCCTACTGGGAAATGATAGATATGAGGAGGTCAGTTCCTCTAACTCATCACTATAGATAAGTATTTTTTTGTTTGTTTTTCCTATGTCGAATACGGCAATTGCATATTTCATGTATCTATCCTCCTATCTCTTTAAAATTACCCTATTGGTATACTCTGCTACTCTGTTTAACCATTCCGACCCTACAGGCACATCCTCTTCCAGACAGAACATGTCCCACACACTTCCAAATGGGAGGCTCTTAAACTCCTCCGAAAGGGCAAGTCTGTCCCCCAGGTTCCCGCTGTTCTCTGCCTCTACTAACAGATGGGTTGGCTCTAGAAGTGCAAATAAAATGGCCTTTTTGGCAGCTCTTATTCCTGTTACCCATGCTGTAATTCTGTTTATGCTTGCGTCGAAGAAATCTAGAGCAAAGTATACTCTCTCCAGCGCTCCGGAGTGTTTTACCTCCCTGGCTATCGCAATGATCTGATCGTTGAATGTTACCACGTGATCACTGTCCCAGTGGAGTCCGCGACTTAAGTGGAGGAGTAGCCCGTTTACAAAGTTAAGTATGGCAGATATCTTATCCGAAATATCCTCTGTAGGGTGGAAGTGACCGGAGTCCAGGCATAGAAGCAGATTGTTTTTTACGGCATATCCAAGGTAAAACTCGTGGGATCCCACTACGTAAGCCTCACTTCCTATTCCGAAGAGTTTACTCTCCACGGAGTCCCTGATGTATCTGGGATCCAATTTGTCCTCATATATCTCGTCCAGCGATTCTTTTAGGATCTTTCTTGGGCTCATCTTATCTGCCGGAAAATCCTTCGACCCGTCGGGTATCCAGAGGTTGTTGATACAAACCGTGTTGAGTTCTTTGCCCATCTCAAGTGCTATCTCTCTCGAGGCTTTTACATGACGTATCCAAAACTCTCTTATTTTTTTGTCTTTGCTTGCCAAGGTGTAACCGGAATCGGCAAGCGGATGGGAAAAGAGTGTAGGATTAAAATCCAGTCCAACATTGTTTTTCTTTGCCCATTCTATCCAGCCCTTAAAGTGTTCGGGTTTTAGCTGGTCGCGCTCTACTCTTTTTCCATCTGTTTCCGCGTAGATTGCATGGAGGTTTAGTTTATAGCTTCCTGGAACAAGGCTTAAGACCTCTTCCAGGTCATCCTTTAGCTCCTTTGAATTTCTTGCCTTTCCGGGAAAATTTCCGGTAGCAAGTATTCCCCCTCCGGAGAGAGCATCCTTTCCCGGCTCGAATCCTGTTACATCGTCACCCTGCCAGCAATGAATTGAAAGGGGAATCTCTTTAAGCTGTTTTAAAACTTTATCGGTATCTACCCCGTAGGTAGCGTATATCTGCTTTGCTCGTTGATAATTTTCCTCGATTATTTGGATGGGAATTGATTTATACATTGTCACTCCTCCTTTGTTTCGGATGCTTTCGATTAGTTTTATATTATTTTTAATTAAAATATATTTCAAGGTATGGGGAGCTGTTAAACTGTCTTTTTTACTATTGGTGTTACCGTACTCCGTGTGAACGACCAATTTTATATTACCTGTGGACGTTAAGTCTCTCTATTGTTTCCGGGGATATAAAAAGCTTTCCCTTACCTCACCACCAGGCATCGTTGTCAGAATATTCATTCTTTTGTTTGTTCTATCTGTTCATGAGGTTATCTTCTCCCAGTACTCTATGAAGTAGGGTAGGGCCACCTCTGGTTCTTCCAGATTTTCCTGCCAGATTTTTTCCCATTTAAAACTTATAAAACCTTTAAACTCTTTGCCTCCCATAGCCTTGTAGGCCTCTTTAATTGGCACTATTCCCCTGCCGGGAAGAACCGCCGTGTAATCTCTTTTATTTTTTTCGTCCCTTGCAGGTATTACGTCGGATACGTAGATTTGATATGTAAGGGGTTTTGCTATGGTGTACACCTCTTTTAGATTTTCTTTCATCATTACGGAATGGTCTGGAGAAAAGACAAGTCTAAATCTTTTGTTATCAACCATTTTTATGAGTGAAATTGCCTCTTGAGCTGTGTAGGATCCCCCGTGATTTTGTATCAGTATGTATATACCGTTTCCCGTTATTTCCAGTACCGTGGCAATTGTCTCTGCTAGACGTTTTGTATAGTCTTCAAATGGTAACTCTTTGTGGGGATTTCCCCCGAAGATCCTTATCGATGGGGAGTTCAGTTTTAGACCTATTTCTAGATGTTTTAGAATGGAATCCTTCATTTTTTGCCACGACTTTTCCGTTGCACCTCCGACTTCATTGTAGCACAAGAGCCCTGCGAGCTGCACATTCTCTGAGGTAAGAATATCTTTTATTTCCAAGATTTCTCTTTCGGAGCTTGAGAGATTAAGTTCGCCTTTGAAATTGGATATTCTTAAGTCTATTCCCGTATAACCGTACTTAGAGGCGGCTTCTATAGCCTCTCTTGCTGTCCACTCCGGGGTGCCCATTGTCGTGAAACTTAATTTTGTACTGCCCACTTTGGATCGAATGGTATCATTTTTCTCTTTGAAATTGAAGAGACTTTGAAATTTTATATTTTTATCTTGCTGATTTATCGTTTGAAGTTAGATAAAATTATTTTATACATATTATAAAAATATGTGATTTTTACAATTTTGTAACATCTTCTATACTTGAATCTGTACAAAAAATATTTTTAAAAAAGGAGGAATCCCTTATGAAAAAGTTTGTGTTAGTATTCCTACTTACTTTTGCTACTTTGCTGCTTGGTGCGGAGAGTAATTCGGGATCGTTTAGTGTTACTCTGTCTAATTTGGAGAAATATGAAAGCTTATCTTTTGTTAACTCTACAGAGTATAAGTTTCTTGTTAACCCTGCGTTTTTTGTTAAAAGTAGAAAGGCTGGCTATGCTAAGGTGTGGAAAGTGGTTAAGTCTATAGCGGAGAATAGTGGTTATGCTGTGGTGGAGGCTAGACAACCGTATAAAGAGGAACTTTCTACAAAAGAGTATATGGATACACCAGATTTCAAACTTAGGAAAATGGGTTATGTACTAAGAAGGCAGGAAAAGTATAAAAATGGGAAACCGAGTGGTAAGTATAAGTATACGGGAAAGTATATAAGTACGGATCTTAGTAAAATTTTGGGTTCTGATTTCGGTGCGGCTTTAGGTGTTAAATATTCTTCCAAGATTGAAGATAATGTTTCATTGACCGCAGCCAACAATTTTAAAGATTATTTTGAATTAGCTATAAAAGTAAAGTCCAAAAAGAATCTTGGATATAAATTAAAAGACTATGCTCAATTTTATCCTAAGATGTTAAATCTTGGTTTAAGTGGAGATACAGAGCTTGTTGGAAAAAAAGTCTATAGTTACACTACGGCACCTGGGGAAATTGTTTTCGGTAAACGAGCTAAAGTAGAAGTTGAAATAGAAGTATGGACCCGAAAAAAGAATGGGAAACCATTTGTTATAGATTGTTCTTATACCTTAAAAACAAAAAATTACAGTGAAATGGTGGATGCTTTGATTAAAGCGGAAGGTTTTTTAAAAAAGCTTGGTGAGGAAGCTTCTAACCTTAAGTTCCCGGATTTTGAGAGGTATAAGGGCTCAAAAGTAAGGGTTTTATTGAATCTTCCGGTAAGGTAGAAAACGAGCTTATCTATGGCCAGCACTTGCAAGAGGGTGCTGGCTTTTTTATGTTGTTTTAGTGACCGTTATTTAAAAAATGTATAGAAGCGTTTATAACTTTGTACCTTGCCAGGGGAAAAATGAGAGGGTATTATACTCTGTGGGTAAGAGATGTTAGATTTAAACGGAATTGTAGCTGTTCTTAATATTCCATTTACAGAGGATAATTTTGTTGATCTGGATTCCCTTGCGAGTAGTGTACGCTATGCTGTGGATTCTGGTGTCAGGGCGATTCTTGTTCCTGCCATGGCCAGCGAGATTGATAAACTTACCAAAGAGGAACGTGATACAATTGTAAAAACAGTTTTGAGAGTTGCCGATGGAAGGGTGCCTGTAATAGGTGGGGCATCAGCTCCAACGATGGTTGATAGACTCTACTATGTAGAGAAGCTTGGAGAGATGGGGTGTGATGGTATTCTCGTTAATATTCCGTATACGGACAGGGAGACCTTTAAGAGGACAATTTATGAGATAGATAAGTTGCACCCCCCGTTTCTTATGATTCAGGATTGGGATTTTAGAGGCTATGGGATTCCTGTTGAGGTTATTAAAGAGCTTTTTGAGGAGGTAGAATCTTTTAAATCACTTAAGGTGGAGGTTGTCCCTGCAGGGCTAAAGTATTCGGAGGTTATAAGAGCCACTAAGGGGAAATTGCATGTGGCGGGGGGATGGGCTGTAATGCAGATGATAGAGGCTCTGGACAGGGGGGTAAATGCCTTGATGCTTACCGGGATGTATGAGATATATGTGAAGATTTTCAATACCTATAAAAACGGGGACAGAATTGGGGCCAGAAAACTTTTTAACAAGATTCTCCCCATACTTGCCTTTGCCAATCAGCATCTGGATATTTCAATTCACTTCTTTAAGAGGCTTCTCTTTAGAGAGGGAGTGTTTGCTACGCCTCTTGTTAGAGAGCCGATCCTTCCTTTTGACAAATATCACGAGAGAATTGCGGATGAACTTATTGGGTTAGTAGAAGAGGTTAGGAGATTTGTAAGAGAGGAGGGTTGTTAAGGGTGCGGTTGTGTTAATTTATTGATGGATGGTTACTGTAGGGGTATAATTTTTAATATAGAGGTTTTTTAGATAGAGGAGGGCTAAGGAGGAGGTTTTGAAATGTACGAGATTAGAATAGTAACTAATCGGATTCTGGCTATAGTTCTCGCTGTATTGTTACTTTCCCTCGTAGTCTCCTGTACAACCGTTCCCGGCGTTAACAATAAAAAAGCTGAAACACGGACAGTGAAGGTCCAGAGTGTTGGTAAAAAATCTGCCGAATCTTCCCAAAAAGAAGGATCTGTTAGCAGTTCTTCGGAGAGTAAGGTTGAAAGGGTTTATAAGATAAAAGAGCTTTTACAGAGTGGTCTTGATAACCTGTATCAGGGGGCTGTTTCCGATGGTATAAGGCAACTTGTTGCCGTTCTTGCGGAGGGAAAAAGGATAAAAAACCCGAACGATGAGGTAAAGAGTATCATTGGTGAGGCAGAGACAACTCTTGCTAAGATTGGTTCCTCCCTTACCATGCAGGCGGGAAGCGAGTGGATAGACAAGAATAAAAATCAAATAACCGCAAGCACCTTGGATGTTGGAACTGATAAAGCTCTCCAACCCAGCGTTGTTCTTGTTTACAATTCTGGCAGTTCGGGAAGTATAGTTGTCTCCAACGCTCCCATTGTTTTTAGGTTTGTTAAGGGATCCGGGCTCCTTACGGGATTTGTTAATACCAATAATTATGGCAAAGCAAATTGTTCTGTTGCCAAATTTGATAATCCCCAGGAGGAGAATGTAATTAGAGCTACTCTGGTATATAGGGTTAAGGGTTATACCTACACCTTTGAGAATGTGAAGAGAGATTTTGTGTATACCCCTCCCTCCAGGAAGGCCACGATACTTGTAATGGAAAAGTCCAAAATGGGGGTATCGGATAATCCTATTATTCTAGACACTGTTTATAACAGATTAAAAGATGTGGGGTTTGATCTCTCCCAGTACAATGGTGCTCTTCTTGGTAACAGATTTATGAGAGTCTTTGGTGGAGACCCTGAGGCAATTAGAGAATTAGGAGTTGAAAAGGATATTTCGTATATAGTTATGGTACTAAACGATTGTTACTATGTTAAGCAGGTGGAATTAAACGGTAAAAAGTACAATATATATCGCTCTAAGGCTAATGCCACGACGAGGATTATAAGGGTGTCTGATGGCAAAATTGTTTACTCA
>Ga0256914_1001242_pt1 | contig 23790 bp, 13 predicted proteins | sample HulkmetaG_FD_191571 | JGI IMG/M metagenome (GOLD analysis project Ga0256914, IMG submission 191571) | Hydrothermal chimney microbial communities from Main Endeavour vent field at the Juan de Fuca Ridge, Pacific Ocean - Hulk | ecosystem: Environmental > Aquatic > Marine > Hydrothermal vents ... | reverse complement strand
ATCTAACAATGTACCAGATCTATTATCCAGCAAATTAAGTTCGGTAGTATCTATCGCTGCACCATCAAGAATATTTAACTCGCTGGCATCTGCAGTAACTTGCACTCCGTTTAACGCCCATGTTCCTGTTAAATCCAGTGCTCCAGTATATGTCAGCGAATCAACCAATTCAGAATCGTCAACAACATTTTGCGACAAATAGATTTCACCCGTCGTATTCATTGTTACATCTCCACTAACATCTCTGTTTGTCCACGAAAGTGTTCCGTCATCATAAACTAATATTTGTGCTGCTTGTGGGGAATTCACAGCTGTATCTGTAAGTTCCGATAGTTGATCATACTTAGCAACCTCTGTATCTACATAATTCTTTGTAGCTGCATGCAAAGCATTGGTTGGGTCTGCATTTAATGTTAAATAACCCGTTAAAGTATCACCTGTTACATTAACAAATCTATTATCTGCTTGTAGCCTTGTTAATATATCAGTGTCAGCATTATTATCCAAATAACCTTCAGCCGTTAGATCTGCATATGCACTATAATAGTCTGTACCTAATGTACCTGCATTGATATTGTCTGCATCTTGATAAAAAGCGCCATGTTGTCCGTCTAACAAATCTGCATTTAAACCAGAACCAGCACCATCGTTGTCACTTGTCCATATTGTACCAGTTAAGCCATGTAAAAGATTAAGCTCATCGGTCGTAACTAAAGCTCCATGCAACTTATCTAATTCAGTTCCGGTTACCGCTGTGCCATGCAATTTATTCAGCTCGTCTGCGGTAGAAGTCACTTGAGTTCCACCAATATACCAATTTCCATTAATGCTAAAATCTCCTCCTGCATTAAGTGACGTGCCTGTAGCCAAGTCAAGAGTAGTGCCATTTGCAAAACTCAATGTATTTCCACTTCCTGAAAATGTCGTATTTGCATTCGATCTCAAAAAATCAGAGGCCTGTAAACCTTGCAATCTACCTGCATCAATATCTGATTGTGCTAGCCAATCAGGAGTACCGTTATTTGAATACAACACATACCCGTTAGCACCTTGAGCGGTTGCGTTTATGGCGTTTGTTCCATTACCATAAAGCACTCCATTTTGAGTAAATGTTGTAGCACCAGTACCGCCTCTTGGCACATCAAGTGTCGCGGGAAATTCCCAAGTACCATTATTAACATATGCTAACCCTGTTACACCCGCCGTACTTGTACCAGTACCTCCTAGATTGTTCGGTAACACACTTGGTACAGACCATACACCATTTGTAATTATGGGAACTCCATTGTCGTTTCCAGAACCGGGGGCTGTATTAATACCTGTTCCACCTCTTTGCGTACTTAAGTACTGCTCACTAGATAATGTGTTTGTACCAGACCAATAAGTAACATATCCAGCATTACCTGTACCTAACACAAAATAATTATTACTCCCAGTATATGGAATTGTAACTGTTACATCTGTAGTTGGGTCATCTGTATTAACCAAAATTTCATTATCGTCTGCCGTTGCACCTTCAAAATATAACAAACTACCCGTACCGTCTGGCGTAAATACTTCACTTGTACTAGAATCACCTACTTGTATAACACTTTGCAAAATAGAAGAATCTAATTCTTCTAAAGCACTTTGCACATCTGTCGATGTAACATTAGTCATCGTTGAAGGATTAACCCCAACTAATGTTGCACCGCTATTAACACCTGTGTCATTAAGCCCAACACCGCGAACTACTAAATCACCATTATTGATAGTTATCCCTGTTGAACCGTCAACAATAAAATCACCATTTGTTTGTAAGGTTGTAGCTGATGGTCTATATAATGTAGTATCTGATAAAAATGTAATAACCCCTGAATCATTAACATAAAATGGGGCTGTATTGTTTGTCCCACCTACTGCAAAATCATCTGTTGTATCTGTTGGCGCTAATACCCCTGAATTTCGTTGCCAGAAATGATCGCTCAATGTAGCTGGATCAACCCACTCAAAAACAGAAGCAGTATCGTCATATGTTAATACCCATCCATCAACTGGTGCAGCGGCGGTAGTAGATATATCTTCTGGCAAAATAGTTGCATTAGTGATTTCACTGGATTCAATGGTTTGACCTAATAATGTAGTATCTGCATCGTATGGCTGAACAGTAACACCTATATCATTGTCATCTAACAATGTATTTCCCCATACTCTTGAATCAATTTCATCAGTTCTTAAATTACCTGATGAATCTAATATTAATACTGTGTTATCTGAACCTGCTATTAAATTAGGCAAATTGACATCACCGGCAAGTCTTGTATTGCCAACTAAGTCCAAAGTGTAACTTGGTGTTTGGTTGTTTATACCTAAATAATTATTAGCAGAGTCCCAATATAAATTGCTAGAACCAGTGATAGAGCCTTGCGAATCCCAAAACGCTACTTGGTTAGTGTCACCGTTTCCAATAACAGCACCAATATCTGAAACATCAGAACAAGACCATTGTGTACCATCAAATGAAAGCATTTGATCTGGATCACAACCTGTTAAAAGACTAAGCCCGTCAGAATCAACTTCTAAACCTGATACATTTTGCGTTTCTTTTGTAAATAATGTCGTTGCTCTTTTGATTGAAACATTATCAACTCCGACTTCAATGCCATTGCCTGCACCAATTGCCAATGTTGGCGTTGATCCATGTCCTGCTGCATCACCTGTCAATCCGTTTCCAGCAGATATCGAAGCAACATAATCACCGGTTGTCTCAGTAGATAAATCGATTCCTCCAGCGAGTCTTTCAAATTCAGGCTTTGTTACTGCAGTTCCTGCAAGTATGTTAATATCATTAGCAGACGAATCGATTTTAGTTCCGCCAATAAACCAATCGCCGTTTATATTAAGAGAAGTACCTGAATCTAAAGTTAGCACTGTACCACTATCAAATGTTAATGTTCCACTTGTATAATTGTCAGATTCACTTGACTTTAAAAAGTCTGTTGAATCATAGCCATCTAGTGTTCCTGCGTCAATTTGTTGTTGGGAAATCCAATCAAATCCACTAGTTCCATCATATACCAATACTTCATTGGCGGCCGTAGGTTGGTTTAGAACTTGCAGGTCTTGTGCCAACAAAGTACCATCTGTAACTTCACCCGTTTCAATAGAATTCCCAAGTATAGTTGTATTTGCATCATATGGCTGAACATCAGAGCCTATAACTAAACCAAGATTTGCTCTTGCTCCTGCTGCATCGCTCGCCCCCGTACCGCCATGCACAACTGATAAGATATTTAAAACATCGTTTGTCAAATCAACACCATGTAATTCAAGTTCCTTAGTGGTGGGATTAATTTGATTAAGTGTTAAATATGTATATCCGTTAGACTTTAATGTTAAAGCATTATCAATGTCATCGGTAATTGCTAATGTACCGGATTTGTTAGGAAGATAAAGAATTTGATCAGTTGTCGGTTCTTCAGCTGTTAACAATGTCTCGTAATCTAAATCTGCTAAATTAGTAGAATCACCTTCAAAATATAGTTTATTGCCATCATACGCTCCATCTCTTTCTGAAAATGCGTCACCGCTTGCCACGTCTCCAACTCGACTAATGTCGCCAGGTACAATACCCCCAACATCCTGCCATAAGAATATGTCATTCGCTGCATCGTATGTCAAAACCTGACTGTCTAACGGCGCAGACGCGCTGTGTAAATCTTCAGGTAAAATTGTATTATTTTGAATCTCATTTGTATCTATAGACGACCCTAATACATTTTGTATCTCTATATATCCTGGGTTATTATTCACTAATATACCAGGACCAGCCGATATCGTTGACAATGAAAAACCAGACCCGTTACCTATTAATATCTCTCCATTTTGTGCCAACGAAGTATCCAAACCTGTACCTCCGTATTCATTTGGTAGTTGACCAATAAATCCAAGATTTGGTAAATCTAATGTTCCAGATGATAATGTACCTGTATTATCATCATCAAATATATACGCTTCTATATCATCCTCAGTTTCAGCAGGTAAACTATCAAATGTGAGCGTTTTTGTCACTGGATCAACAGTTATATTGATACCTGGACCTTGTTCAAAATTTAAAATATCTGTATTCGTTGAAGCAACAATTTGCTGTCCATTGCTTTGGATAGTTTTAAATATTGGTTGAGAAGAACCAGGATCCACATTTGTAATAGTTGTTCCGCTAATACCTATACCCGCACCAGGTTGTAAAGTAACATCACCAGTTGTTCCACCAACGCTTAAAACTCCGACATTCTCCAAAGTATTACCCGAAATAGCCAATCCATTACCTAAATTAATATCACCTGTTAAACCTCCTATACCTAAAACACCATTGTTTGAAATTACCACATCTTGCCCACCTGAAACTGTTATACCATCTGTACCTTTTACTGAATAAATAACATTAGATGCAGTTAATTTTCCTAACCCTAAAGTTAGGTTTTGGCCTGTCGCATCAATGTCTTTTAGAAACTTAGATTTGCCTCTAACTGTAATGTCTTCAAAACTTGACGGAATATTTATTGAGAAAAACGGTTCTACCGTTGAATCAGATTCGGCTAACACTCTGCTATCTTTTTCCTTATCTAGTTCTTCCTTACTCACACCCAATACTGCAACCTCTTTATCAGAAGAAACAGTGTCATTACTTTCTTGTTCAAAATTCGTACTAACCTTAGTTGCTAATGTTTTTATCGGGTTATCCTCTCTTACAATGTGCGTTAACGATGACATATATCTACCTATGGTTGTCTTTAAATCACTACTGTAACTAGTTCCCGCAAATACCAAACTTCCTAAGGTGAAAAATAAAAGCAAACCTACAACTATTGCAGTCTTATGGTGAGCAACTTTTTTATCTGCATCGGTAACAGCCATTGTCATCACTTTATCCTCAGCATTTTTGGTAAAGTTTTCATCATGCGCCCTTAGAAAATCCTCTCCGTGTTTTATTATAAAATAGTCGTCATCATCCATTTCATCTGATATTTGATTTTCAGATTTGTTATCAGAAATAGCGCTATTATTTGATTCTTTTTTTGACTTCTTATTATTATCAATTTGTAAAACATTCTTTTTTGTATCATTACTTTCGGGTTTTTCCATCTTTTCGGTGTTTTCAATTTTTGATTTTTCATCTTTTTGGGAATTCTTAATTGTTTCTATATTTTCAACTTGATTATTTTTGGTTTCTGACTTACCTTCTTGTGGTGCTTTAAATAAATCAACGCCTTTTTCAGCATAATATTTCTTTAATTTAGCAACGGATAATTTCTTTTCAGTCTGTAATCTGTGAATCTCAACTAACTTATCAACAACCCACTCAGGCATATGTGGCACAATTTTTCCATTAATATAAATCCTCTTTTGCTTTGGAAGTAGACCATTCTTGACAAAATATCGAATTCTATTTTTGGGGTTTCCATAGCCAAACTTTACACCGGCATTAATAGCTCTTTCGATAATTTCTGTAGTAGGTATTAGTTTGTTATAGTTTTTATCGCCATTATTAGACATCTGGACAGGATTCTCGTTACTATAACCTTACGAGAAATTATACAGAAATATTTTAATGAAAGCAAGATTGCACTTAACGAGAAATTCGTTTTTGATTAAAATAAGTACGCAAAACCCTGTCAATTTTTCGCTTGAAATCTGCCTTTTGCAACAAACAAACCGATGAAATTTCCAAAAAATATTACTCAAAAGAAGCTGAAACTATAGGACTGTATTTGACTGGTTTAATCCAAACTGTAAATTTATAATTGCTTGCTTCAAAATAGCAGAAAATTTAAACAGTACATTAAGAAGTATATAAATTTCAGTATTTATTAAAATGAGAGACTACAAACCTAATTTCTCATTTATAAGAGGCATTATATTTGGTAGAATAAGTTTAATGCCATTTCTAAATACGAACACACCTACATTTGATGCAAAAATAATGAACTCAGAAAAAGTTTTATATGAGGGAAAAGCAAAATCTGCATCATCAGTAAACGATACTGACAAATTTGATATACTACCAGGACATACAAATTTTATTTCAATAATAAAAGACTATTTAATACTTGTAACAGACACCGGAGAAGAACTAAAATTCGACGTCGAAAACGGAATTGTCATGGTTTTTCAGAATAAATTAAAAGTATTTCTTGGAATAAAACAACAAAAGGTAGCTACACACCTAATAGATGACGAGAAAATAGGGCCAGCAGATGGGTCAAATGAGTGATAACCTCGTGCTATGGTTGTTAATAACGCATAATCCAAATTTAAGACCTCAAAACGATTGAGTGAGTGATACGAATCTTCTTGATAAAACCTGCAATCACTCGTTATTAGCTTTCGCATCTTCAGCTCTACCAATATATAAAAATTCACGCGGGTCTATGTCATCGTAATCGCCATTTATAATCTTATTGACATCTTCTACCACATCTTTTATGTCAATATTTACCCCCGGTCTACCTGTCTGCACTTCAACAACAAAGAAACTCTGTGTCATATAATTCCTTAAAATTTTCGTTCGTTTATATATTATTTGATCTTCTACGGATAATTCGTGCTCACCGACTAATGATGCAATTCTTTCAATTTTAGATGACTTCTCAAGCAACTTCTTTGCCTCTAAATACGCTTTATAGTGATCCTCTCCTACTATGTCAGGGTTTAATGCAGATGACCCAGATTGTAAAAAGTCTATAGCTGGAAATCTACCTTGTTGATAAACTTCCCTAGAAAATACAACACTTGTGCTTAAGAACGGAAATATAGATCTAACACCATAATCTGTAACATCATCAGAAGGCACGAAAACTGCCTCTATAACTGTTACACTTGCATCTTTTGTTGAAATTAAACGTTCATGGAATTCACCTAATTCAGAATTCAAAGTCGGTTGGTAACCATCTTCGGATGGTAATAAATTCATCAAAGTTGCTAGTTCATAACCTGCCTGTGCAAACCTATATGCATTATCCATGAAAAACAGTACATTTTTCTCTAATGCATCTCTAAAGTATTCTGCCAAAGTTGCGGCAGCATAAGCAGTTCTAAATCTCACAGCCGGATTTTCACCCATTTGTCCCAATAATAATGTAACAAATGGTAAAACACCGGTCTCATCAAGTGTTTCTAATAACTCTTGTGCCTCCCTAGAACGCTCTCCAACAGCTGCAAACACAGAAACAGTGTTAACCTTGTCTAAATTTAAAGTCCCATCAGGATTAAGCTTATCCTTAGCTTCTCCACCCTCTTTTATTTCAGAACCTGCAATAACAATATTGTTAATTAACTCAGTTAAAAGTACGGTTTTTCCTACACCAGCACCACCAAACAACCCCGCTCTACCTCCTTTCATAATAGGACAAAAGAAATCAATCGCTTTTATACCTGTTTTTAGAATTTCATTATGTACAAAAACTTTATCTGGAGTAATCGAATCTTTTCTACCAAAAACTTCCATATAATCTTCAGATTTAATTTTATCCTTACCATCATGAACATGACCAAAAACATCAAATACCCTACCTAAAACATTTGGTGTTGCTGGTACAGTAAGTGATTTACCTGTGTTTATAACTAGTTCGCCACGTTTCAGATTGTCGCTCTCTGTCATGGCTAAGCAATAAAATCTATTACCCGATGATGATGCAAACACTTCCAATACCATATTTTCATCCGATTCTAACTTTAAAATATCATGCACAGCTGGTTTTTCACCATTAAATTCAACTTCTATTATTTGACCTTTTATTTGTTTAACGATTCCTTTGTTGTCTGTCATAATAATTATTGTGTCCACAAAGCAATACCAGCGATTCTTTGTAATTGCTTTTTATTTGCAATACTTCGCTGTATTACTCGTTTTTGTAAAATTAACTCATTTTTTAACTTCTCAGCATTCTTTGTAGAAACTTCCATAGCGTTAATTCTAGAACCCAATTTTGCAAGATCTGATTCAGCAAATGCTTGCAATAATAAATATACGAATATCTGCAATTCAAAAAAATTTAATATTACATCAAGCGATGGTTCAAATAGATAATGGTGGGTTTCTATTTCTTTCTTCTTTTTGTCATATTCAATTTCACCACTAACATTGGTTTTTGTTGCCTCTTGTCTAACAAGATTAATGAATTTTCCATGAAATACATTTACATGCTCAAACTCAATTATATAATCAACAACTGGCTGTAAATTTTCTACATTAACTTTTTTTGGCAACGCAATATATTTAAATTTTAAGGGTGATTTAGGATTTGCCATATTATATGCTTCCATTGCTGATTTCCCAGTAATACCGACTACAACGATGTCAACATTTGTGTTCGCCTTTACATAATCAATAAATTGAGCAAAAACCAGATTTCCAATATTACCAGTCATCCTTTCGTTTGGCATAATCAAGACAACTACTTCTTTACCATTCTTTTTTAAAGTAGAAAATGATAAAACAGCATTTTTAGCAACTTTTTTTGTCTTTTTACTTATTTCTTGCATATATGATACTTTTACTTCAAAATATACTTCTGCAATTTCGTAAAAGAAATCACGAGATGACAACACTGAATCTCTCACAGTCTGCATTTGCATAACGGCAACTTCTTCATAAGCTTGTGCTAAAGATCTAACCATATCAGTAATTTGTATTTGTTCTTCAACTAATTCTGTTGTTGCCATAATCCATTAAAAAATGATTTAAACGATTTAACTTTTTCTTTATAATCTTTAAAATTTTGAGAATTTTCCATTAAATCATCAATTTGTTTTCTAACTCCGTCTTCTTTATTGTACTTATCTACAATCGCATCTCTCATTTTTATTATATCTTCTTCTGAAACATCTTCTAGTTGTTCGTCATATAACATAGTCAAAATAAGCACTTGTACAGGATGCGGAATTATTTGCGTATAATTTTGCTGGAAGAATGTCATAACTTTTTCGCCCCTAGCCAGTAAAGACTTCTTTTCGTCACTTAATTCCGCTCCAAAATGCGAAAAATCTAACGCTTCCTCATACTTTGACATCATCATCATCAGTTCCCTGTTTAACGCTCTTGCAATCTTGTGTTGTGTTTGTTTACCAACACGAGTAACTGACAAAAATAAATCTATAGAGGGTCTTTGGCCTCTGTTAAACAATTCTGTATCAAATAGCAGGTGACCATCAGTAATACCTATTAAATTGGACACAATATATCCAGTCAATCTATTATTAATTGTACCCGCTACACTTAAACAACTAATAGCAGCTTCCTTTCCATTGACATTATAATTTCCTGCTCTTTCTAATAATCTTGCGTGCTTGAAGAAAACATCACCCGGATATGAATCTCTTCCCGGAAACCTCATTGCTAACAATGAAATTTCCCTATGGTACATAGCATGTGTAGTTAAATCATCTAAAATTACTAAAACATCTTTTCCATTGTCTCTAAAATATTCTGCCATCGTCATAGCAGAATATGGTGTTAATGTAATTAAACTAGGAGAATCATCCGAACTCGTAGCAATAACAATAACATTTTTAATCATTCCTGCCTCCGTTAGAAAATCTTTCATTCTAGCTATTTCTGTTTTTTCTTTACCAATTAATGCATAAATAACAATTGAATCTAATTTAACTTGTGTTTTCATAAAATTTAATAATGTCCATGTTTTGCCTGTTTGCCTATCACCTACCACTAATTCTCTTTGACCTTTACCTAACGGCAACATTACATCAACTAATGATACTCCGGTATATAATTGCCTTGTAATTCTAACTCTTCTATCAATTTTTATTGGTTCGATATCAACAGGCCTTCTTTCAACACTTTCATCAATTTTTAAATCATCGTGAAATATTGGTTCGATTAATGGTGTAACAACTTTACCTAAAAATCTATCATCGACAGGTATAGACAATCTCTCACCTGTTCTAACAACCTTTACTCCTGGTCTTACAATATCTCGCGAAAAAGTAACAATCTCAACTTTATCTTGATCAAGTGATGTAACATATCCATGTTGTCCCGTTTCAAATATAACTAAGTCATCAGATCTAACATTTGGTAGGCCTGAACATTTTATTATTGGGAATTTAACCTCATTTACTACGCCATATTCTTTTGTTTCTTTTAACAATTCATCAAATGTTTTCATAATTTAATGCTTATTTATTAGCGTTTTGTACTAAACTATTAACGCCTTCGTTTTCTTTAGCATTGTTGCTTTTATCTGTCTTTACCTTTGCGTGCTGTGTATTCTGACTAGCATTGTTATTTTGAGCATTTCTGCTAATCCCTAATTCTCTTGCGAATATTTCATCACTAGATAATACTTTATCAGCAGGCGTTGAATATTTTCCTTGCATCTCATCTTCTTTTTTACTTGGCTTATTCTCTGTTTTACTCTCACCATCCACATCATGGTGATTATCCGTAACAATGCTAGCATTTTCACCATGAACATCTAAAACAGTTTCTTTTATTTGCGGACTTTCAACTTCTGCACCGTTACCCTTAACTTTTGCATTATTTGCAACGACTTTCTCTGATAAAATTTTTGCTGTATCTGTACTAGCAACTTCTTCTGTTTCTGCATTTGTATCTAAACCACCTTTTTGCTCAATTTCATTTAACGCACTATTAATTACTTCTACTTCTACATTCTGTTCACCTTCTTTATTCTCTGATTTTTCTAAATTATCTTTCGCTTGTGGGTTCTCTTGTTTATCATTTGCTTTTTTATTATCACCATTTAATTGCTTTTCAGTTCGCTTTTGATTATCACCTTTATGTTTTTCACTTTTACTGGTGTCATTTTTAACTTCGGGGGATTTTCCTAAATCACTGTTTAAAACTTCGTCAATCAAACCTTTTATGGAATAATCATTATATTTTCCATTAAATTCAACAACAGCTCCCCCAACAATTTCTGGGTTAATTTTCATATTAACCACTAAACCATAATCCAGTCGCGAATTAAAAAATGCGATAACACTTTCTACATCATGCACGGTAGGTTCATATGCAATTTGAATCGTTACTTGTGGCATTGCTCTTAACGACTTTTCAAATTCTTCAATGATTTTTTTTACACTTTCCACATCTAACATTCCAACACCTAATTCACTTTTAACTTCGTCAAATATTTCTTTTTCTTCTTCTGTTAAATATTCGTTAACCTTAGAATCTATATTTGTATCCACTGAATATAAATCATTTGACAACCTATACAAACTATTAAGCAAATTATTATATTGACCTAAACTTAAAGACCTAGTTATTTTCATATTAGTTAAAAACTTTATCTTGATATGCTTTTTCCAAAGCTTCCGTTACTATTTTATTATGATTTTCTATTGTGATATTTTGAGGAATTAATTCTTTAATTATTTTGTTTAGTTTTTCTTCTATCTCAACTTTAAATGCTTCCTTTTGATCTTCTTTGTATTTTTCGATTTCATCTAATGCTCTTTGATATTCTTCAGCATATTTTTTCTGAAACACTTCTTCTGCTTCTTTTGTTTCTGCAACTAATTGTTGTGATATATTTTCTATTTCTTGCTCTGCTTTTTGTTCTACATCTTGCGTGAATTTTTCTGCCGTCTGTAAATAAGCTTGTTCTATTTGTTTGTATAAATCTTTACTTTCAACGGTAAGAGTTTTTAACAATGCTTCAAAATTATCTTCAATTTCTTTTCTTAACTCTTTGCTTAAATATTCTGAATTTTTTAATATGTTTAATGCTTTAACATTTGCCTCTTTAACAATAGATTGCGATAAATCATCTACATCATCTAATTTTTGATTATATTTTTTCTCAAGTTTATATAAATAAAAACTGTAAGCTAAAATTATAATTGAGATTACAATGTTAATTGCGTACAAAATTGTTAAGGTGTTTACACTTGAAAAAATGTTGCTAATTGCTTCAAACATTTTGGGCAGATATTTTCTAAGGGGAAATCATATTATCTGACTTCCACTTAAACATTAACTTATTATTATTCTACAAAACTATTATGAAATATGCCAATATTAAACCAGCTAGAACAATTGAAATTGTAATCGCTACATTTACAACAATACTAAAATTTATTGCTTTACTTGCTAATGGGTTTCTACCAACAGCTTCTATACCTCGTGATGCGATTCGAGCAAATGTAAGATATCCAAAAATGATAGACACAACAACAACAGTACCTGCAAATATATATTTCATAACTGCCGATGGGCTTTGGTATTCAAGAAGCTTTGTAATAGCAAAAATATCTGTGAATGTTAATTTGTCAGGAAATCCTTTTTCTTGACCTAAATAATTATAATGCAAATGCATTGCTACTCTTATTTTCTTTACTTCGTCACCTAATCCCGAAACATCTTCGTCAGCAACGCCTATTGCAAATCCCGGTCTGTCAGCTTTCATTGCCACTCCAGGAATATCAGAAGTCGTTAAAACATCGCCCTTTTTAATATCACCATTTTTTGTTGTTACTTTTACATATGCCGTACCTGTATCCATAACAGGATATCTTTTTTCATTTGCATTGTATTCTTGATCACTAATTTCAATTGCTGGGTTTTCGGTTACAACTCCAATAACACTAACATCATAAGTTTTTTGACTTTTTCGATATTGGTTATCTATGATAGATATTATATCTCCATCTTCTACATCTTCTTCTATCGGATAGTATTTAGCGATTCCAATAGACATGTCAGCCGCTGTCGGTTCTCTAATAAAATTTTTTATTGGAATATTGGTTGGTTGTGTATTGTCTTGATTGGTTTGCTGTTCTGCTGGTTGTTGCTCATTTTCTTGAGGGTTTTCTGTTTGTTGATTTTGTTGAGGTTGAGTTTCTTCTGGATTTTCTTGTGCAAAAATTACGCTTAAATTTCCCAACAACAATAAAAAGACAAGCCCAAGTATACTTGATTTAAATATTATTTTGCTAAAAAACTTCATGGGCAGAAAGTTACTCATATATTAAGTATAAAGCATATACCAGAAATAATTAAGAATCAATCTAATAACATTAGGGTCTGTTTTCGTGCATTTTCAAATCTTGTTGTGGCTTTGCGCCGTCTAGTTTGGGGTAAATCTATTGTAGTAACAAAGATATCTCGTTCTTCTTCTATTTTATCTATAACCCTATCTACCAATTTTTTTAATTGCCTACCTTTTGGATAATAACCATAATATCCTTCGATGAATGCTTTTATAAAATCAACATCACTAATTTTTTTAGACCGTATATCAATTAACCATAATGCTATCGCTCTAGCTAAGTCACTAAGCTTAGCGTTTTTTGATTGAGTGATTCTGCCCCATTCAAAATCAATAACACCCGACACTTTATTTCTGATAAACAAAACATTTTCTTTACTATAATCACCATGAATAACATTAAGGTCATGAATTCTTTTAAGCATTCGGCCTGCATTTCTAGCTGCGGTTTCTGTTGCCCAATATCTTCTTATTTTTAAACCTGGAACATATGTTAATACAGCAACTTTACGCATATTTCCATACAAATTTATTTTTGCATATAAATCATTTTCGTTTGGCCTTATTACAGTATAAGTTTCAATTCCTCCTTTAGATAACTTATCTAAAATTTTAAGTTCGTTTTTTATAAATTTAGTAGATCTTGATTGAGAATAAAATCTAAAAATTAAGTTGTCGTCAAAATTATTTGTTTTTACCTTAACAACTGTATTGCCTCTGCTAGCATAAAATATTTTATATGACTCTACTCTACCTAAATTGTACAAATCAGCAACCTTTTGTATGTCGTGTTTTGTTATGTAAAATTTGACATTTCTGGGCTTTACAATACTACCTGCTAAAGCCTGTTCTAAGTCGTACAAATACGACAACCTTGCGTGTTTATAGTCCTTAGACCTTTTATCACCATAGGTTTCCAGCTGATATAGAAAACGGATAGCTAATATAATAAGTGAAAACTTAAACGATACGACAAAATCCCTTCTGGCTTGCTTACCTTTTTTAGATTCGTAATAATTGTAAAAATATGTCAACACCTTTGCTTTCCAAAATTCTTCACGCCAAAAAAGTAAATATAAAAATGCCGCGTCATACCCTATTGGTACACTGCTCATATATTCCCAATCTAAAAATGTAAAGCTCTTAGATTTATTTCCTTTTATTAATATGTTTTCCGGATATAAATCTCTATGCGAGATACATCGTTTTTTAAATGCACGGTCTTTATATCTATCAAAAAATGTTATTACTTTATCGTAAAATGCAGTCGGGATTAAACCTTCAACATTCTCAAAATAATACTGAAGCTCTTTTTTCGCGGTTCTTTCACCCCATGATTCATCGATATTTGATTCTTCTAAAATTTTAATGGGCAATGAATGCATCAACCCAAAAAATTCGATAAATACAGGAAAATTGTTGTCATGAAATATACCCCATTTGATTCCAAAATCCTTAACAAATTGACCAATTTGTTCTCCCTCTCTATATTTATAAATAAAATACGGGTTATTTCCTTTAAGCGAATACCATTTAATTCTAGGTATCCATTTTCTATACCTGTAGGTTAAATGTTTTTTTAATTTTTTAATACCGTTAACTTCATTTAAAAATCTTCTTCTTGCATCATCGTCTTCTGAAGCAAAAAGTTTTAATATGTATTCATCACCTCTCTCGTCAACAACCTTATAAACAAATGACCTAATAGACATGCCATCCGCAGTACGCAATGTATCAACTATTTTTAAGCCGTATTTATTTAATATTCTATTTGTAACCTGATTAAAATTATCAGTTGAATTCATTTTTAATTAAAATGCAGTTTATAAACAATATAACTTGGCAGACTTAATTATTTTTGAAGATTTACTCTGGCTGACCTCTAGATATTCTGTCATACTCTTTTCTGTATTCTTCTAGATATTTATCAAAAACTTTCATATCACCTTCGTTTCTAAATAAATCCATAATATGAATTGCGTCATATATGTCATTATCCCTCTCTAATTTGTATTGACCGTCACGCCATTTAATTGCTTGTTCGTATTCTCGGTTTTCTGCAGCTTTTCTTTCTTGATCTCTTAGTGCTTTTAACAATGCCTTGTAATGAGCAGTAGCACCAAATCTTTTTGATAATGGAATTCTTCTTTCTTTACTATCGTTTTGAGCCATTACATCTACCTTTCCTGTTCTTTGCCATTCATGTGCGGTAAACAATATTTTTAAATACAGTTCTTCTGCTTTTGATCTATCTTTTTCACTTGAATCAGGAACCATAAGAACAACTTTATATAAAGCGTTCATTCCTTTTTCAACCATTTCAACACTCCACCAAGGTATAGCACATGCCCACCACCACGGATCACTGTTTAATGCTCTGTCTAATGCGTCCCGTGCTTTAATCCATTCTCTTTTTCGTTCTTCACCTTGTTTTTCTTCAGGTGTCATATCTTCCCAATTTTTAACCTCTTCAAGTAGTTGCGGGTATTTTTTATCGGAATAATTAGAATTTTCCACTGCTCTAATAGCTATTCCAGCTAATTCCCATTCTAGCTCATGAATTTTATTATCTTTATTAAACCAGTATGCAAATGGATTACCTTTTCTAACATCTTCATAACTTGAAGCCCATGTAGAATCCATAGGTCTTACTTCTTCAATTTGAGGATATAAATTAGGCAATTCAGAAATGAAAACATTTTCCAAATCATCAGCACTTAGAAGTTCAAATAGCGTTTCTTCTAAACCTGGCCTATGGTGCCCAAATGTTTCCCCATCCATGGCTGTAACAACATATTCGTCATTGTTCAATCTGTCAGCCATAACTTTTCGCATTGAATCTACGTTTCTTACCAACGCGCCCATTAAAACATTTGTCGGTTTTTTCTCCCTAAAAAATACTGTCAGGTCAATGTCTTTAATCTTAAAAGTTTTATTGTTTACAGGTTTTGGGTCCATATCGCACAACGAAGATTCGTCTGCTAATATCCATTCGTAACCAAACTTCTTGACCACCTCTGCCACTTTAGGACTATATGCCATTTCTGGCGAAAAGAAACCCTTTGGCTTAAATGCGTCACCAAAATACCTACTGTTCGTTTCGTGGTTTAGTGCAATTTGTCGTTCTATCTCATTCTCGGGTGTTAATGGCAAAAACGCATGAAATTTTGCCGATCCAGTTAATTCTATTCTTCCCATTTCTACGAGTGCCTTAATATCATCAATTACATCCCTATACCCATGTTCGAAAAGCATTTCGGTAAGAACCGCATTTACATTAAGGGTTATTTTTCCTTTTTGTAATTTAAAAAGCCCTCTTAAAATTGGTCTGTATGATTCATTAACAATTTTCTCAAGTGTACCTGGATGTTGATCTGCTGGTTGATATATATGTAAAAAGTGTGCCCATCTCATGTGATATATTTTAACATTATTTGGTAAATTTATGTATGCGAAATTATTATGCGGAATTTAGCCCTTTATCTAAATCAATAAAAGCTTAATTATTAATTATTCTATTAATTCCCCATGAACATATCCTTCTTGCTTAAAATGGAGTGCTTTTGTATATAAATCGTAGTATTTACTCGCGATAGAATCCCAAGAAAAATCCGCAGACATTGCATTTTTTTGTAATTGTTCCCAGACTTTTTTATTTCTAAATGTTTCTGCTGCTCTTACCATTTGACCGTATAATGACCAACCATCGAAATCTTTAAATTTAAAACCCGTACCTGTTAAATTTACTGGATCAAAATCTTCAACTGTATCATCTAGTCCACCTGTAGCTCTTACAACCGGTATTGCACCATAACGCATAGCTTCCATTTGAACAATACCACATGGCTCGAACCTTGATGGCATAAGCATAATATCGGCACCACCAAAAACGAGTTTAGGAAGTGTGAAATTAGGATACGGATGTACACCAATTTTACCTTTATATTTTTTAGCTAGCTTTTCTGCGGATTTTCTTAAACCATGATCACCTGACCCAATTAAAACAAACTGCATATTAAAATCTTTCGCAAATTTATCTACAACTTCTAACATCAAATCAACACCTTTTTGATGGTCTAACCTACCAACAAACCCAAATAAAGGAACATCAGGATTTACTTCCAACCCAAATTCTTTTTGAAGCTTTCTTTTATTTATAGCTCTTCCACTTAAATCGTTAATACTGAAATTTGCCTCCAAAAGCGGATCTGTTTCAGGGTTCATTTTCTCATAGTCGATACCATTAACTACACCAAACAACTTAGATCGCAATTCTAATAACAGTTTATCTAAACCATTTCCATATTCTTTAGTTAATATTTGCCTTGCATATCCTTCAGAAACTGCATTGATTAAATCAACGTATAAAATCCCTCGTTTTAGGTAATTTAATCTTCTAAGTCTATCTGAAAAAAATGGAGGAATCTCTGATTTCCCATCATCAAAATTTAACTCACTTGTAGGATCAACATCTTGTCCAAGATAAAACATATTATGAATAGTTAATACAGTTGCGATGTCTGAAAAATATTCTGATTTTTTATATGTCGTATTAATAATATTTGGAACTAATGAAGTATGCCAATCGTGAACATGAATTATGTTTGGTTTCCAATCAAGATATTTGTGTATATATTTTAATGCACCATAAGATAATAACGCCCACCTTATATGATCGTCAGAATACGCATAAATATTATGTCTCTTCTCGTAGTATTCCATATTTTCAAGAAAATATACAATAACACCGTCTTCTCTAACATATTTCTTTACATTGCAAATTAAAAACTGTGGGTGACTAGATTCTTTACTATGTCCTGTAGGAACTCTTAAACCTTTGTGTATCAATTCTAGTTTATATTTTTTTTCGTCAATGATTCCAAACTTAGGCATAAAAATTCTAACATCATGTCCTCTTTTTATTAAGTTTTTAGATAAATAACTAATAACATTACTTAATCCTCCAACATTTGAGAATGGTTGAACTTCAGTTGCTATATGAAGAACATTTAAACTAACAGGATCCTTTTCAATTTCTTTTTTCTTATCATCTGAACCAACAATGGGTTCTGTTATCATTTTAGATACTTGATCTATAAATGATGCTTTTGTATCTGATTTTGTGGAATTTATTGGAGTTTTCATATGATATAGATTTTAACAAACAAACATAATTATTTCTACTATCCTTATATAGGCAAAAAGCCGTCTCCACTTTTACAAGTGTCCTGCCCAACCACTTGTACAGTAAGAAACGGCTTTTTGCCTACCAGTTTATTAACTGATAATAAGAATGAACTTATTAAACTCATCAAATTATTAAAGGCAAATTCCTATCCGCGAGATGGAATGGAAGACGGTATTTGAAGATAATTTTAAATAATACCAACAATGTCTTCATTAGTACCACCATTCTCACAGAAAGGAATCTACTTTTAAATATTATGTCATTGTTCGTAACATATAATACAACCTATAGGGCTATTTGTCAATAAGAAGAAACGTGGGGAGGTGTGCCATGGCACGCCTCCCCACCTTGTCGTTCTCTCTAGGTTGCTTCTATTGTTGTTGTGTCTTAGATAAGTGTTGCCTAAATTGAGTTAGTAGGTCAGGTCTATTAAATTCTGCCAATTCATTTAACAAAACCTTATCTTCAACTACTCTAAATCCACCAATTTCTTTCGAAGGAACAAATATAATGTCTGTATTTATAAGAATACCAATATTTGCTTCTTTCTCAGAATTAACAGGAACTAGCTTTAATTCATTTATCCAAATATTCATGTCCTCTGGGTTTGCATAAAAATGTAATATAGTAAACGGTTTAACTAAAAACACATGCAAAGACATACCAGCATCTAAAGTAAATGCATATTCCAAATCTCTAACCTGTGCCACTTCTTTTATTTTTTTCGCTAATTCTATTAAATCTGTATATTCACTTTTGTAATATCTTATACGACCAGGTCTTTCAATTGGTGCTTGTTCGACTTCTTGTTTTTTCTGTAAAGGTTGAGGTGTACTCGTGGCACCCATTTGTGACGCACCCATTGTTTCAATCTTTGGTTCCGGTTGCGGACTTACATTTACCGATTCTTGTTGGACTTGACCCGCTTGCACAGAACTAAACCTGTCCTTATCCGCTGACATTTCTGTTTCCACAACCCGTTCTTGCGTATATTTGTAGTTAGTAGTTTGGTTTGTAAGAGGATCGAAAACGTCTGTACTAACTGTTTCCTTTTCCATTTCTATAGTTTTTTGATCTGCACTTTCTTGGCTAGTGCTACTAGCTGAAGAATCGCTTATCCAATCTGCTAATAAATCATCATCGAAACCACTACCAACTCCCGTCTTAGTTGCTACTTGCTCATTACTCTCTGCTCCACTCTTTTGATTCCCATATCCAGCAAACGGGTCAGTAGCTTGTGGTTGTTGAGTCTGTATGTAATTTGATTGATCAACACCAACATTATTCTGAACATTTTGTGTAGGTTGTGACTCAGTTACTGGTGAAACTGACGGCTCAGTATATTGCTGATTTACAACAGGTTGTTGTGGCACTTGCTGATTTTGCATTTGTTGAGGATATTGTTGCTGATATCCAAATTGCCCTGGTTGTTGTGTTTGCTGAACATTTTGTTGAGTTCCATACGCATTTGGTTGTGAACTCACACCTTGTTGTTGCCCAGATAGCATTTGTTTTCTAACTGGATCAGCATTTAGGAAATCTAAAATCTGCTCCCTAGTAAATCTGTGTCTTCCTGACGCAGTTTTCATAGAAGCGATTTTTCCGTCTTCCATATATCTATACAGAGTTCTTAGGCTAACACCTAATATTTCTGCTACTTCGGTTGAGGTGTATAGTTTGTCTTGTAATTCTATATTCATACTTACAAACTACATAGTCATTTGAGACAGGTCAAGAAGATGTGGTTTGCTATGGGGCGACCAGCGACCGTACATGCCGTTGTAACCCCAAAATTCTGCTGCACACACAAAGCAAAGTACCGTAACCTACCAAAACCTGCAATTGTACACATCTTAATTATAGAGACATCAGGTTGCTCACGGCTTGTCTCCGTTTCTAAAAATGCAGACACGCAGATAGGCCTCACTTGACATCATTCTCAATATATTGCACACAACTCGCAGTATCGCTCGTTGTCGGGTCAACTAGCAATCGCGTGCCTTATGACATTGTGTTTTGTCGTGCAGTAGAACGGTGATGGTTTTTTAGTTGACATTGTAAAAAGTACACATTAGTATACCTTCGGCTGCTTTCGGTCAATATGTTACAAACTGAGGTTATGTGGTGGACCCGAGGGGATTCGAACCCCTGACCTCTTCAATGCCATTGAAGCGCTCTAGCCAACTGAGCTACGGGCCCATAGACAAATAATAAGTGTGGACCGTATAACAATTATATAAAAATTATAAAATTAAACAATCAAATAACAATTTTACTACGTTTAATTATCCAATGATTTCCAAATACTAAAAACATCTGACTTGAAATGCATTTAACATTATCTCTAATTTTATTCAACTCCTTTTAGTCACCATATAATAGAATCATAATATTTGAATTCCACTAAATTAAAATATAAATATTCTCTGTTGCTATAAAATAAGACATTTTGTATTATTACAGAGATATGACTAGTTCAAAAAAGTTAGGATTAACAATAACATCCCTGCTGTTAATAACAGCACTAACGATACTGTATAGTGATGGGTGGCGAATAAATTTGTTTGCCGATAACGATAACAACAAAAAAATAGACAGGCCAAGAATTGAAAAAACCGGCATGTTAGCAGTTAGATCAATTCCAGAAGGTGCAAAAGTATATTTAGATGGAAAATCGATTACTGCTACTGACGATACCATAACTTCACTTAAACATGGCAAATACAGATTAGAAGTAAAAAAAGAAGGATTTGAAACTTGGGCTAAAGAAGTAGAAGTATTTCCTGAACTCGTAACAGATATAACTGCAGTTCTAGTATTACAAAGCCCAAAGTTAGAACCATTAACAAATACTGATGTAACCGCTTATGCAATGGCACATAATTACAACAACATTGCGTACATAACTAAAAACCATGAAGATCCCGGCATATGGTTACTACCATTATCTGGTACACCAATAAATTTACTTAAAAACGATGCTAAACCGCTAGTAGAAGATAACGAACACGCTTCACCATCTCTTGGTGAAGACTTATGGTGGTCACCTGACGATAAAGAAATATTAGTTAAAATGAATAATAACGGTTATCTTTTATATGAAATAAAGCAAGAGTCATCAGATTCAATTCCTAAGCCAATTACTAATGTTAACAATGTATATGATAGATGGCAGAAAGAATACCGAACCAATTTCTTAAACGACAAGATAAAAGAAGTTGTCAAAACTGAGGATTTTCCAAAATGGCTTGCAGATGATTTACAAAACTACGATTCCGTTTGGTCACCTGACGAAAATAAATTTTTCATCATCAAATCGCAAAAATATCTAAAAAATAATAATGAGGAACTACAAGAGTCATCTAATACCAAAGGTAAATCTGAAAATTCCACACAAAAAGAAAACACAAAAGATACTGATAGAGAAACTAATGAAATAGATGTAATTGTTTACAACAATGAGAACCCGTTACCTGTAGGAGAAAAGCGATTAACAATCCCAATAAAAATAACAAATCCAGATAAAACAAATATATATTGGTACTCAGATTCCTATCACTTAATAATAGTTACAGAGAACAATGATGTGCCAAATTTATACACAATTGAACTAATTAGAATAGATGGTACAAACAGAACAACAATATATTCAGGATTACTAGCTTCTAATAAGGCTTATCCAACACCCGCAGGAGATAAAATCACTGTGTTAACCTCATTAAAAGAAAATTCGCCAACAAATCTGTACGGTATAAGTATTAGATAATAATCATTTTTGTGGAAATATTACTGTTATGAGCTTATTATTAACACCAAGCCTATGCATCTGTACTTTCGCAAACAACAAGGCAAATGAAACAATTTTGATTAATCTTTTATAAGATGTAAATTTATAATTTTTTCGCTTTTATAACTAATCTATTTACAGTACTTCCGGGAGGATAACAAGTTACCATTGTTAAAGTCGGCTCGCTATATTCAATATCAAAAGGCTCTGTATTCCAACCCTTAACAATTTCTTTTGAATAAACTTGATATAAATAAGGTTTGCCATCTTTCACAATTATAATAGTATCACCATTTTCTAATTTATTTAGTAAATTAAAAACGGTTGCATATTTTCCTAGTTTCCAAAAATTAAGTGAAGAATGGGCAAATAAAAATGTATTTCCATCTTCTCCTGGTAATGCGGTTCCTTTGGCATGTGCAACCCCGTTTTCTAACGCTTTCATGTATTCCACTTTATTTGCTGTACTTACATTTGGAACAATAGGTGCTTCTACTCCCAGTTTTGATATTAAAATATAAAAAGTTCCATCTTTTGAATTGTATGGCTTTACATTTTTATAATCTGGCACTATCACATTTTCAGAATCAACACCATCACTAATCGATACCTCCGTTGTAGAGTAATCGGGAGGATTTATTGCATATGAAATTTCTGAGTAAAAAATAGGGACATAAGCAAATATCAAAATCCCAAAACCCAAAACCATAAATAGATGTCCAATTGTTGAAAAAATAAATCGTGCAGCTTTCATGCTATAGGACTTATTATACACTAAATATTTAGATTTTCAAGTATTTTTAGATATAACAATACAATCTCACACTGGCACTTTAACAACGCACCTGCTAAGCATATTAGATTATTATACCAAATATTATGTCAAAAAATACAACTTATAGCACTTGCATGTGGTGATACACATGCTATGACTAGTGGTACTATAGTATATGATTCTTTCGGCTTTATATTTAATTTTGAAACAACTGCGCAGTTTACACAAAGGATTTAAAACCTATTCCAAGCTATGTACACGTCGCAATACGCGTTACTATAAAACAGAAAATAACAGACCATATTTTAGTAAGATAACCCCCCCCTATATTTTACTATCGCTAATATGATGGACTTTTGAGTGCGTACAAATGGTGTTCTTTCGTCCGCTTCTGTAGATTTCTATAGGTATCCAAAGCCATGAGAGGATAGCCTTTCATATATCTACACGCTTTAATCAAGTACTCAAAAGATATTAATTAGCATATACTGTTTGGCAAAGCCTCTATTATATACTATAGACATATTACACTTATTTAATAATGGTCAAACATAATGACAAGCTTGTCAATTACTTTATTCAATACCAATTACACCACCAACTCACCAACCCATTACCTTTTACTATAACGGGTAACTTTTGTGGCCAAGGAAACTAACACACCTTTGCTAATATTTCTTAAATGTGTTAATTTACAATTTAGAAATGTTTGAGCTAGCCCCTGTAGCTCAGTGGATAGAGCACAGGTTTCCTAAACCTGGTGTCGCAGGTTCGATTCCTGCCAGGGGTACCATTTATAAAACTCACAATAAACAAATTCAATAAAGAATAATTTAAAAGCATAATAATACAACAAATAAAAAAAGAGGACTTTTTCGTCCCCTTTTTTAATATGTAATTAATAAACACTACTTAAATCTCTGGATAATATATGTGCAAATATTCGGTTTTATCATAATCAAATAATTCATCATCCTTAAAGAATCTTTTAATTTCCTTTTCTGCATTTTCTACTGAATCAGAA
>Ga0256914_1001241_pt1 | contig 23807 bp, 22 predicted proteins | sample HulkmetaG_FD_191571 | JGI IMG/M metagenome (GOLD analysis project Ga0256914, IMG submission 191571) | Hydrothermal chimney microbial communities from Main Endeavour vent field at the Juan de Fuca Ridge, Pacific Ocean - Hulk | ecosystem: Environmental > Aquatic > Marine > Hydrothermal vents ... | reverse complement strand
GGAGGTAAAAAATTACCAGGTACCGGTGGTGGACCTCATCGCCGTTCAGAGCCGCGATCCCTTCAAGGTACTGGTTGCCACCATTCTCTCCGCCCGCACCAAAGACGAGGTCACCGCCGCCGCCTGCTCCAGGCTTTTTGCCGCAATCTCCACCCCCGCGGAGCTGGCCATGCTGTCGGTGGCGGAGCTGGAAAAGATCATCTACCCGGTGGGGTTCTATCGCAACAAGGCAAAATATCTCCACGCTCTGCCGGAGGCGCTTGCCCCCTATGGGTACTCGGTCCCGGACACCATCGAGGAACTGGTGCGGCTTCCCGGTGTGGGCCGTAAAACCGCCAACTTAGTTGTGGCGGTGGCCTTCGGTAAACCGGCGATCTGCGTGGACACCCATGTGCACCGCATCACCAATATCTGGGGATATGTCCGCACCACCGGCCCACCGGCAACCGAGGCCGCGCTGCGCAAGATCCTGCCGAAACGGTTCTGGCTCACCATCAACTCCACCCTGGTGGCCTTTGGCCAGTCCATCTGCAAGCCGCGCCGGCCGCACTGCGACCGCTGCCCCATCGAGGAGCAGTGCCCGAAAATCGGCGTCACTCCCCGAAAGGTAATGAAAAAGAGCTCCCCGCTCTTTCGTTTTCCGGAGAAAAAACGGTTTATCTCCTGGAACGTCAACGGACTGCGGGCGGCCTGCAAGAAGGGATTTCTCGATACCATGGCCGAACTGGAGGCGGACATCTTCGCTCTGCAGGAGATCAAGGCCCTTCCCGATCAGCTTCCCCACGAGGTGCGCAATGTGGACGGCTATTTCGCCTACTGGTTCCCGGCGCAGAAGAAGGGGTACTCCGGCACCGCGGTCTATACCCGGCAAAAACCCAAAAATGTGGTCTACGGGCTGGACATTCCCGAATTCGACCGGGAGGGACGACTGCTCACCCTGGAGTTCGACGACTTCTACTTCATCAACATCTACTTTCCCAATGCCCAGCCCGGCCTCAGGAGGATCGATTACAAACTGGCCTTCAACAGGGCGGTGCTGGAATACTTTGACCGGCTCACCTGGGAAAAGAGTGTGGTGGCCTGCGGCGATTTCAACGTCGCCCATAAACCCATCGACCTGGCAAATCCGGCGGCCAACGAGAAAAATCCCGGCTACTCCCCGGAGGAGCGCGCCTGGATGGACGAGCTCACCGGCGCCGGCTACGTGGACACCTTCCGCAAGTTCAACCGCGAACCGGAAAACTACACCTGGTGGAGCTACCGCTTCCAGGCCAGGGCCAAAAACATCGGCTGGCGCATCGACTACTTTTTCACGGACCCGGGCAGTGAGGAACGGCTGCTCGATGCCGCCATCCACGACGACATTCCGGGATCGGACCACTGTCCGGTGAGCATTCTCTTCCGATGAACCGTATCCGGTCACAGGCACCGTATCTTCGCTGAATCTCTCCGGTCCGCAGAGCCGGGGAAAAAGCGGCCGATAAAGATTCGGCAAATCTGCAGCACCGGTGACCGGTTATTATGATGAAAGGCAAACCCGCAGACCCAACCATGCAACAGAAAAGGAATTCAGGAGGAAGACGATGAAAAAAGGATTTTTGCTGTCTCTACTTGTATTTTTGTACGCGGTATCGTCCCTGGCAGCGGAACCGGTGACCATCGGCATGATCACGACACTCTCCACCAAGGCGGGCTATCTGGGCGAGGATATCCGCGACGGCTTCAAACTGGCCATCGACATGAACAACGGCACCCTCGGAGGCGTACCTGTCAAACTGGTGGTTGAGGATGACGGCCGCAAACCGGGCAAGGGAATCCAGATCGCCGATCGCTTCATCAAGCGCGACAAAATCAAGATCATCACCGGTATCGTCTTCTCCAACGTGGCCATGGCCGTGGTCCCGAAGGTGGTGCGCCGGGATGTTTTCTATATCAGCCCCAATGCCGGACCCTCAAAACTGGCGGGAAAGGGCTGCAATAAAAACTACTTCAACGTCGCCTGGCAGAATGACAATCTGCATGAGGCAGTGGGCCGCTATGTCACGGAAAAGGGGTATGACAAGGTCTTTCTGCTGGCTCCCAACTATCCGGCGGGCAAAGACGCCCTGGCCGGCTTCAAGCGCTTCTACAAGGGCGGAATAGCGGGCGAGGTCTACACCAAGCTCGGCCAGGCCGATTACGCGGCGGAACTGGCCACCCTGCGCGCCGCGGCTCCGGATGCGGTGTTCTTCTTTCTGCCCGGCGGCATGGGTATCAACTTCATCAAACAGTACGCCCAGGCAGGCCTCAACAAGAATATTCCCCTCTTCGGCCCTGCCTTTTCCTTTGACGAACGACTGCTCAAGGCGGTGGGCGAAGCCGCCGTCGGGGTGATCAACGGTTCCCAATGGAGCCGGGATCTCGACACCCCGGCCAACAAAACCTTTGTTGCCGCCTTCACCAAGGCCTATAACCGCACCCCGACCCTTTATGCCTCCCAGGGATATGACGCCGCCCTGCTCATCGGCAGCGCCCTCAAGGCAACCGGCGGTGATCCTGAAAAGGCCGATGAATTCCGCGCTGCCCTTGAAAAGGCCGACTTTGATTCGGTGCGCGGCAAGTTCGCCTTCGGCGCAAACCATCACCCCGTCCAGGACATCTATGTACGCGAGGTGATCAGGGACAAAGAGGGCAACTTCACCAACCGGCTCCTCAAGAAGGTGTTTACCGACCACCACGATGCCTACGGCGGCGAGTGCACCATGAAGTAGCCCGGAAGCGCCGCGGTCGCCATGCTTTTGCTCGAACAGATCCTCAACGGTCTCCAGCTCGGGGTCATGCTCTTTCTCATGGCCGCCGGGCTGACTCTCGTCTTCGGCATCATGCAGGTCATCAACCTGGCGCACGGCAGTTTTTACATGATCGGCGCCTATACGGCCGCCACCGTCACCATGCACGGCGGCTCCTTTCTCCTGGGCCTGGCCGTGGCCCTGCCTGTGACCGCCGTCCTCGGTATGCTGGTGGAACTGATCATACTGCGACGTCTCTATGAACGGAATCACCTGGACCAGGTACTGGCCACCTTCGGCCTCATCTTCTTTTTCAACGAGCTGACACGGATCATCTGGGGACGACAGCCGCTGTTCATGGATGTTCCGTCCTTTGTCGGCGGCACGGTGGAGATCCTGCCCGGGGTCGATTATCCGCTCTACCGGTTGGCAATTATCGGCGTCGGCATCCTGGTGGCGCTGTTTCTCTATCTGCTCTTTTCCAGGACCAGGCTGGGCATGCAAATCCGGGCCGGAGCCGTCAACAGGCGGATGATCGGTGCCCTGGGGGTCAACATCAAACTGCTCTACACCCTGGTCTTCGGCCTCGGCACCCTGCTGGCGGGACTTGCCGGCGTCATGGCCGGCCCCATACTGGCGGTGGAGGCGGGTATGGGAGAATCGATCCTCATCCTCACCTTTGTGGTGATCGTCATCGGCGGTATCGGCTCGGTACGCGGCGCATTGGCGGGAGCCCTGCTGGTGGGGCTGGTCGACACCCTGGGACGCGCCTTTCTTCCCGATCTCTTCCGGCTCGTCATCTCCACGGCCGCGGCGGATCGCTTCGGAGCCGCGGTGGCCTCCATGGCCGTCTATATCTTCATGGCCGTTATCCTGGCCCTGAAACCGCGCGGCCTCTTCCCGGCAAACGGCTGATCCCATGATCGGCTCTCGTTTTCAACTCCACCGGGCAGCGAAGTGGACCGTCGTGGCGCTGCTGTTTCTGTTACCGCCCGTTGCTACCCGACTCGGCGGCGATTATCTCGTCTCATTGGCCGGCCGCATCCTCATATACGGTCTTGCCGCCGCCGGCCTTGACCTGATTGTTGGTTACGGCGGCATGGTGAGCCTGGGCCATGCCGCCTTTGTGGGCATCGGTGCCTATGCGGTGGGGATCTTTTCCTATGCCGCCGCCGAATCCACAACCGTTCTCAGTTGGCCGCTCACCATTCCGGGGACGGAAAACGCGCTTTTCACCTTGCCGCTTGCCATGGGTCTTGCCGCCCTTTTCGGCCTGGTCACGGGAATTATCTGCCTGCGGACACGGGGTATGTATTTTATTATGATCACCCTGGCCTTTGCGCAGATGCTCTTCTACTTCTTCGTCTCCCTGGAGATCTTCGGCGGCAGTGACGGGATTGTTCTGATAAACCGCAACCGGTTGCCCGGCATTGATCAGGAAAGCGACACCACCCTGTACTACGTCTGCCTGGTCATCCTATTGCTCTTTCTCTTTCTCGGCGGCAGGGTTGTCCGCTCCCGTTTCGGACGGGTGATCATCGCCGGGCGGGAAAACGAGATCCGGGCACAGGCCCTGGGATTTGCCATCCACCGCTACCGGTTGGTCTGCTACGTGATTGCGGCGGCCACCGCCGGTCTCTCGGGTGGCCTGCTCGCCAACCATACGGGTTACGTCAGCCCGGATCTCATGCACTGGTCGCGATCCGGGGAGATCCTGGTCATGGTTCTGCTCGGCGGCATGGGCACGCTTGTCGGCCCGGTTATCGGTGCCGCCGCCCTGCTGCTCATGGAGGAATTCCTGGCCATGTTCACCGAACACTGGATGGTCATTCTCGGTCCGGTTCTCCTTGCCGTTGTTCTCTTCGGCAATCAGGGTTTATACGGTCTCTGGAAAGGTATTACGGAAAAAGATGAACGAGGCGATACTGACGACACATAATCTCTGCAAACGTTTCGGTGCCGTACCGGCATGCTCGCACCTCTCGCTGACCCTGACCCCGGGTGAACTGCACGCCCTCATCGGTCCCAACGGCGCCGGTAAAACCACGGTGCTCAACCTGCTCTCCGGTTTCATCACCCCGGACAGCGGCTCGATCTTCCTGGCGGGCCGGGATATCTCCGCAATCCCGGTTCACGGTCGCGCCGCTCTGGGATTGGCCCGTTCCTTCCAGCTCATCTCGCTGTTTGATCGACTCAGTGTCGAAGAAAATCTCGCTATTGCCGTGCAGGCACGCTCCGGCACCAGTTTCCGGTTTTTGGGCGACGCAGCCGCGGACCGGAGGCTGCGGGAGCCGGCCCGCCGGGTGATGGCACGGATGGGACTGAAGGGATGCGGCCGGGTGATTACCGGCAGCCTTTCCCACGGTCAGCGGCGGCAGCTGGAAGTGGCCATGGCCCTGGCCATCAAGCCCAGGGTCCTCCTCCTGGACGAGCCCATGGCCGGCCTTGGAGCCGGCGGCAGCCAACGTCTCCAGGAGCTGATCTCAACCCTCAAGGGCCGGTTGTCGATCCTGCTCATTGAACATGATATGACCGCCGTCTTCTCCCTGGCGGACCGGATAACCGTGCTGGTCAGGGGGGAGGCGATCGCCGCTGGAACACCGGATGAAATCCGCCGAAACCCTGAGGTGCAGAGGGTTTACCTGGGAGAGGAGGCCGCCGCATGCTGAGGGTGGAGGGGATCGGGGTTTCCTACGGCTCCAGCAGGGCCGTCTTCGATGTCTCCCTGCACATCGAGGACGGCGAGGTGGTGACCCTGCTGGGCCGCAACGGCATGGGCAAAACCACCACCATTCAGGCGATCATGGGCCTGACGCCGCCGGACTCCGGAGCCGTTCTTTTCAGGGGTCGGGAAATCCACCGCCTGCCCCCTTACCGGATCGCCCGGCTTGGGATCGGCCTGGTTCCGGAGGGCAGACAGATCTTTCCAAATCTGACGGTTCTGGAAAACCTGCTGGTTACCGCCGCCAACTACAACGAAGAAAAACCTCCCTACACCCCTGAACGGATATTTTCCATTTTTCCCCGGCTGGCCGAACGCCGACGCCACCGCGGCGGCAGCCTCTCCGGGGGCGAACAGCAGATGCTGGCCATTGCCCGCGCCCTGATGATCGGGCCGCGCCTGCTCCTCCTCGACGAGGCCACCGAGGGTCTGGCCCCGCTTATCTGCGGGGAAATCCGGCAGGGACTCACCACCCTCAAAGAGCGTGGTCTTGCCATTCTGGTGGTGGATAAAAATATTCCGGCCCTGAAGCGCATCGCGGACCGCCACTACATGCTGGAAAAGGGAAAAATCGTCTGGAACGGCACATCCGGAGAGCTGACGGAAACGGTGACGCGCCGCTACCTGGGGATCTGACGAGGCCTCTTCCCTCCCCTGGCATTTCCCCGGGGCGACCTCCCCGCAACAGGGAAAACAGGTTCCTTTTCAGCAGATCCGGGGCAGGGGATCGCCAAAGAGCGGTTCGAGGAGCCGGCTGCCGCCTGCCCGGGTGCGGAGGATGACCCGGCCGGGACTGCTGCCGCCGACCCGGCCGATGCAGGCGGCCTGCCGTCCTTGGGTGTGGGCCCGCAACCGGACGACAGCGGCCTCTGCCGCCGCGGCCTCGACGATGAGAATACACTTTCCCTCGTTGGCCAGGTAGAGGGGGTCCAGGCCGAGGAGTTCGCACCCGGCCCGGGTGACTCCCTGCAGGGGAATGTCCTCTTCCCGGATCTCGAAGCCAAGACCGGCCGCCCGGGCCATTTCGGCCAGGGTGGTTGCCAGGCCGCCCCGGGTGGGATCCCGGAGACCATGGAGCCCGGCCGGGATTTCGGCCAGGAGATCCTGCACCAGCCGGTGCAGGGCGCAGGTATCGCTTTGCAGTTCGCGGCCGAGGTCGATGCCCTCCCGGGCCGCCAGGATGGTCAGGCCGTGATCGCCCACCGGTCCGGAAACCAGGATGGCATCTCCCTCCCGGATCCGGTCGGTACCAATGTGCACCCCGTCCGCCACCACCCCAATACCCGAGGTGTTGATGAAGATCCGATCACCCTTGCCCCTGGGCACCACCTTGGTGTCACCGGTGACGACGGGTACGCCGGCGGCCTCGCAACAGGCGCCGATGGCCGCCATGATCGTTTCCAGGTCGTCCAGGGGCAGGCCTTCCTCCAGGATCAGCCCCAGGCTCAGGCAGAGGGGCGAGGCCCCCTGCATGGCCAGGTCGTTGATGGTGCCGTTGACGGCCAGCTCGCCGATGTTGCCGCCCGGAAAGAAAATCGGGTCCACCACGTAGGAATCGGTGGAAAAGGCCAGGCGGCCGTTCTGGGCCGGCAGGAGGGCCGCATCCTCCAGCCGGTGCAGCCGGGGATCGGGCAGGTGGTTGAGCATCAGGGAAGTGATCAGTTCCTGGCTGGCCACTCCGCCGCTGCCGTGATCGAGTGTTATGGTCTTTTTCTGCACAGGGTCACTCCAGTCCTTAGCGGGAATCACCATACCTGAACCAGGCCGCACAGGTTCCCTCGCTGGAGACCATGCAGGGCCCCACCGGCCGGGCCGGTGTGCAGCCGCTGCCGAACAGGGGACAGTCTCCGGGCCGGCAGATACCCCGCAGCACCTCGCCACAACGGCATCCGGGCGGTTCCGGCGACCGGGCCATGGAGAGACCGAACCGGTGCAGGGCATCGAAGTCCGCAAAACCGGGACGCAGCTCAAGCCCACTGGCCGGAATCGTGCCCAGCCCCCGCCAGGCAACGTCGGCCGGCATGAACAGCTCCTCCACCAGTTGCCTGGCCCGGCCGTTGCCGGAACCTCTGACGGCACGGCCGTAACAGTTGGCCACCCGCGCCTTGCCCTCCCGCACCTGGCGGGCCAGTTCCAGGATGCCCTGCAGGATGTCGGTGGGCTCGAAACCGGCCACGGCACAGGCCAGTCCATATTCCTCGGCCAGGAAACCATAGCTGTCCGCACCGATGATCACGCTCACGTGGCCCGGGCAGAGCAGGCCGTCCAGGTGAAGTTCGGGATCGTTCATGAGAGCGCGGAGGGGCGGTATCATCACCTTGTTGCCGACCAGGATGGAAAAGTTGTCAACCCCCAGCCCAGCGGCCTGGAGCAGGGTGGCGGCAATGGTGGGGGTGGTAGTCTCGAACCCCACGGAGACGAAGACCACCTGCTGCTCCGGCTCCTCTCGTGCCAGGGCGAGGGCATCCAGGGGCGAGTAGACCAGCTCCACCCGGCCGCCCTCTGCCCGGATCCCGGCCAGGGAGCCGCCGGAGCCGGGTACCCGGAGCATGTCGCCAAAGGTGGCGACGATGATATCCGGCTGCCTGGCCAGTTGCAGCAGAGTATCGATATAGCCCTGCGGGGTGACGCAGACAGGGCAGCCCGGCCCTGAGACCAGTTCGATTTCCTCCGGCAGCAGGGAACGGATGCCATGCCGGAAGATGGCCATGGTGTGGGTGCCGCACACCTCCATGATCCGCAGGGGCCGGTCCACGGTGCGGTGCAGCTCCTCCACCAGCGGCCGGACCAGGCCATGGTCCCGGAACTCGTCCAGATACCTCATGGCTCGCCATCCTCCCCGAGCGCATCGGCCATTTCCTGCATGAGCCGCAGGTTGGCCTCCGCCTCCCTGCTGTCCAGGGTGTGGATGGCAAACCCGGCATGGATGATCAGGTAATCGCCCGGCCTGGGCATCCGATCCACCAGGTCCAGCCGGACCTGCCGCTGCATTCCCTCGGCCTCCACAACGGCGACCAGCGGGTCGAGCAGGTCGTCACGGCCACCTTGTAAGCCGACAACCCGCATGGGGATCGCGAGACACATGGTTACCTCCTTGCAGTACGTTGCCAGGCCGCCACAGCCACCTGACCCAGACCGATGGATGCGTCGTTCACCGGTACCCGGCAGCCGGTGAACACCGAAAAGCCTCTGGTTTCCAGGCTGGAGAGGAACAGTTCCAGCAGCAGCCTGTTTTGAAAGCAACCGCCGGCAAGGACCACTGTATCCTCTCCGGTTCGGGTGCGCAATCGCTGAAGAGCCCTGGTGGTGATCTCTGCCAGCCAGAGGTGAAAGTCCCTGCCGATGAGCGGGACCGGGCGACCGGCATGGCGATCGGCCGCCAGCTGTCGCAGCATGGGCCGGCTGTCCAGGATCAGGCGTCCGTGTTCCTCACGGAGGGCCACCCGGTAGCGGCTCCTGTCGTCCGGAGCCTGCCGGGCCAGGGTTTCCAGTTCCATGGCGGCCTGGGCCTCGTACATCACCTCGGTCCGTATGCCGAGCAGGGCGGCTACTCCGTCGAAGAGCCGGCCGCAGCTGCTGGTCCGGGGACTGTTGATCCCTCTGCTGATCATCCGGGCAACCAGGTCCGTCTTTTCCGGCTCCAGGTCCGGGAGCAGGTCCGGCAGGTTCGGCAGGTCCGCGACCAGGGCCAGGGAAAGGGCCATGCGCCATATCCGGCGGGCTGCCTGGTCTCCGCCGGGCAGGGCCACCGGCAGCAGGTGGGCCAGGCGGTGAAAACCGGTCCGGTCAATGCGGAGGATCTCTCCTCCCCAGACCGTCCCGTCCCCGCCCAGGCCGGCACCGTCGAAGACCACGGCCAGCGCCCGTTCCAGGCCATGCTCGGCCATCACCGCGGCCCCGTGGGCATGGTGATGCTGCACCCTGACCAGGGGAAGGCCCAGACCACGGCCATGGCGGCTGCTCAGGTAATCGGGATGCAGGTCGCAGGCCACACCGCTGATCTCCACATCCAGGAGCCGCTGGAAGACCTGGATGGACTCCTCGAAAAAGGCCAGGGTCTCCGGATTGTTGAGATCGCCTATGTGCTGCCCGGGAAAACCGTCGCTGTCCCGGCCCAGGCAGAAGGTGTTTTTCAGCTCTGCGCCGCATCCCAGCAGACCGTGGGCATAGGCGGAGACAGGGACCGGATCGGGCACGTAGCCGCGGGAGCGGCGGAGTACCCGGAGCGCACCGCCGGCCACCCGGACCACCGAATCGTCCACCCGAGTGACGATCTCCCGGTCATGGAGGAGGAAAAAGTCGGCGATCCCGGCCAGGCGGCCGAGCGCTTCCTCGTTGCCGGTGCAGATGGCCTCGCCGGAGCGGTTGCCGCTGGTCATCACCAGCCAGCGGGGACACCCGGGCCGCTGGAACAGGAGGTGATGCAGGGGCGTGTATGGCAGCATGACACCGATTTCTCCCAACCGCGGCGCAATGCCCGCATCGGTCAGATCCCGGTTTTTGGTCAGCAGGACGATGGGATGACAGGGACTGGTGAGAGCCTCCTGTTCCGGACCGGATACCACGGCAATCTGCCGGACCGCCTCCAGGTCCGCGGCCATGACGGCCAGCGGTTTGTGGTAGCGCCCTTTCCGTTCCCGCAGCCGCCTGACCGCCTCGGCAGAGGTGGCGTCGGCAGCCAGATGAAAGCCGCCCAACCCCCTGATGGCGACAATGGAGCCTCGGGCAAGGGCTGTCGCACAATCATCGAGTACTTCCCGGTTGTCCCGGCAGAGCAGCCGACCGTGGCGATCGTGCCAGCTCAGCCGCGGTCCGCAGGCAGGGCAACCGTTGGGTTGGGCATGGAAACGGCGGTCGGCCGGATCGTGGTATTCCCGTCTACACTCCGGACACATGGTGAAGCGGGCCATGGAGGTGTTGGGCCGGTCATAGGGCATCCTGCGGATGATGGTCAGCCGGGGCCCGCAGTTGGTGCAGTTGGTGAAGGGATAGTCGAAACGACGGTCGGCCGGATCGCTGATCTCGGCCAGGCAGTCCCGGCAGACGGCAGTGTCGGGCGAGACCAGGGTTGCTGTCCTGCCTTCATTCCGGCTGGTGACGATGGTGAAGCCGGTTTCCGGTCCGGTCTGCCGGAGAGGGTGGACGGTGAACCGGTCGATTCGGGCCAGGGGCGGGATCTCCTGCCGCAGGGCGCGGACAAGGGCTGCCAGTTGCTTCTCTGTTCCCCAGGCCCGGACGATCACCCCCTGGCCGGTGTTGCAGACCGTGCCGGCCACGCCCTCGCGACAGGCCAGCCGGTAGACAAAGGGCCGGAACCCCACGCCCTGGACGATTCCCTGGACATGGATCTCCACCGCCCGGGATGGGGACTCGTCACTGTCGGAAATTTTTGCCGGTCCGCTGTTGTGCAAAATGTGCCTTCCGTGCTCGGATTGACGTTTTTCTTCTTGATTTTTCGAAAATATCACGTTATTTCTCTGCTATCAACACAAAACGCACAATTTTTCCTGTACCGGGGGCGGAGTCGGATGAGTCTGGAATTCAAGGTCAGCGAGCTGGCCCGGGAATTTGGTGTGCATCGCAACACCATCCGGAACTGGATCAACTCCGGTCGGCTCCGGGCCAGGCCGGCTCCGGGGCGGCGCTATCTGGTCGATCCCCGGGATTACGAACAGCTCTGCCACCGTTACGGCCGGACCCCGCCCCCGGCCTCCAAGCCAGCGGTTCAGCCCGTGGCCGAGGCGCCCCGTTCCTCCCTCCCACCCCTCCTCCTGGGCGAACAGACCACCACCTTGCACGACGATCCGGCCTGGGCCGAACGCTGCCTCACCTGCGGCAGCTGCAGTGCGGCCTGTCCCCTGGCCGGGGTGGACGGTCTGGATCCGCGCAGGATCGTTCGCATGGCCCTGCTCGGCCTGGAAGAGGAACTGCTCGCCTCGGACTGGCCCTGGAAGTGCACGCTCTGCGGCCGCTGCGAAGAGGCCTGTCCCATGGACATGGAGATCATGCGGCTGATGCATTCCATCCGGGGGCACCGGGAGCGGCACCAGGTTCCCGGTCCCCTGCACCGCGGTGTAACCACCTGCCTGAGCCGGGGCAACAACATGGGCATTCCCGGCGAGGATTTTGTCGCCCTGCTGCAGCAGCTGGGCGAAGAGCTGGCCCGGGAGGGCTGCAGGGGCTTTGTCACTCCCATTGACCGCCATGGCGCCAGGCTCCTGATAACCGTCAACTCCAAGGAGGTCTTCAGTGAGCCGGACAATCTCAAATACTGGTGGAGGATTCTCCATGCAGCCGGTGAATCCTGGACCATCTCTTCCACCTGCTGGGAAGGGGTCAACTGGGGGCTGTTCACCGGAGACCAGGAGGCTATGCGGACACTTGTGGGACGTCTGGTGGATACCATGCAGGGCCTCAACTGCCAGGCCCTTCTCCTGCCCGAGTGCGGTCATGCCTACTTCGCCACCCGCTACGGCCTGGAACGCTGGTATCCCGAGGTGCAGGCCGAGTACAGGCTTTACTCGGTCTTCGATCTCCTCCTGGAGTACCTGCACCAGGGAAGGCTGCGTCTTGATCCCGAACGCCACACCCGGCTGGCTACCTGCCACGATCCCTGTCATTACGGCAGGATCTCGGCAAAGTACTTCGGCAGAGCCTACTTTGCCGAGGCCCGCGAGATCATCGCCTCCTGCTGTCCCAGGTTCGTGGACCTGGTGCCCGGTGGCCTGGACAGTTACTGCTGCGGGGCAGGCGGCACCTCCTGGACAACCCCGTTTGCCGCGGAACGGGTCTACGCGGGACGGCTCAAGGCGCGGCAGATCCGGGAATCCGGGGCAGGCCTGGTGGTCACGGCCTGCCATAACTGCCGGGACCAGATCATGAAATCCCTGGCCCGGGAGTTTGACCTGGATATCCGGGTGAAGTATCTCTGGCAGCTTGTGGCCGAAGCCCTGGTCTGAAGGTGGAGCGGGAAGTTGCATCCCCTCTGTCCGGAAACGACAGCCGGCTGAGGGGCCGGGTTGAACAGTGCAACCGGAAGATGGATGGACAATGAACACGATGACAACCGATGTGGTGGTGGTCGGCGGCGGAATCACCGGCATGCAGGCGGCCCTGGATCTGGCCGCAAGCGGGTTTTCCGTCTGCCTCCTGGAAAAGAGCGGTTTTCTGGGCGGCAGGATGACCCGACTGCACAGGACCTTTCCCACCGGCGACTGCGCCATGTGAATCGTCGGCCCCAGGCTGGCGGCGTGCGGTCGGCACGACAGGATAACCCTTCTGACCCTGACCGAGGTCCGGGAGGTCCACGGATCGCCGGGTGACTTTCGGATCACGGTGTGCAGGGAACCGCGATATGTGGAGATGGATCGGTGCGTGGCCTGCGGTCTCTGCGCACTTGGCTGTCCGGTCCGGGGGGATGGCGATTCCGGGGAGCGGGGCATCCATACCATCTCCTCCCAGGCCGTGCCCATCCAGTACCGCATCGATCCGGCCAGCTGTCTTCGCCTTGCCGGCAAGGCAGACTGCGCTCTCTGCGTGGAGGCCTGTCCGGCCGATGCCATCCGCTTCGACAGGCAGCCGGAGCTGCTGGAGCTGCGAGCCGGCGCCCTGATCCTCAATCCCGGCTGTCATCCCTTTGATCCGGCCACACTCTGGGATGGTCACTCCTGCCCGGATATCGTCACCTCGGTGGAGTTCGAGCGGATCCTGGCCGAGAGCCCGGGCAGCTTGCGCCGTCCCTCCGACCGGGAGGAGGTCCGCTCCCTGGCCTTTGTCCAGTGCGTGGGCAGTCGGGATGTCCATCGGGTCGGTCATGCCTGGTGTTCCTCGGTTTGCTGTATGGCCTCCATCAAGGAGGCCGTGGCTGCCAAGGAACGGCAGGACGATCTGCAGGTGACCGTCTTTTTCGTGGACATGCGCGCCCACGGCAAGGAGTTTGATGCCCTCTACGATCAGGCGGTGGTCCGGCACAACATCCGTTTCGTTCGCTGTCGGCTGCAGGATGTGATCCCTCTGCCCGCCGGCGGCCTGCGGCTGCATTATGCCGACGAACAGGGCCGCCAGGCGGAAGAGACGGCAGACCTGGCGGTGCTGGCCGTGGGCCTGCAGCCCGCCGGCAGGACCCTGGCCAAACAGGCCGGCATCAGGCTGACACCCCACGAGTTCGGTGCTGTCTCCGATTTCAGCCCTGTTTCCAGTTCCAGGGCCGGGATCTTTGCCGGCGGCACCTTCACCAGTCCCAAGGATATCGGGCAGTGTGCCGCCGAGGGCTCGGCGGCGGCCGCGGCGGCGGCCGCTCTCCTGGCCGACAGGCGAAAGTCTCCGGTCCAGCGGAGGTGGCCGCGGTCGGCCGACCACCATGCCACTGTCCGGGTGGGCGTGGTCCTCTGTCGTTGCGGAACCAATATCGACGCCACGGTCGATCTGGACCGGCTGGAGCAGTGGGCACGCGCCCGGCCGGACGTGGTCGCGGTCATCCGTACCGATTTCGCCTGCAGCGGGGAGGGACGCGACCGGATCGAGCGACTGATCCGCCATCGGGGGGTGACCCGGCTGGTGGTGGCCGCCTGCTCGCCCCTGCAGTACGAACACCTGTTCCGGGAGATCCTGGCGGATACAGGCCTGAACCCCTTTCTGCTGTCCATGGCCAACCTCCGCAACCAGTGCGCCTGGATGCACGATGACCGGGAAGCGGCCACGGCCAAGGGGTTGGACATGCTGCGTATGGCCGTGCAACGGGTGAAGGCGCAGTATCCCCTGGAGGCGGTGGTCCGGCCGGTGGCGCGACAGGCCCTGGTCGTGGGCGGCGGCCTGGCCGGGATGAGCGCGGCCCTGAACCTGGCCGACCAGGGTTTTCCGGTCACTCTGGTGGAAAAAGGCGAGGAACTGGGCGGCAATGCCCTGCACCTGCATGTCACCTGGTCCGGGGAAAAGGTGCCGCTCCAGCTCCGGGTTCTGCGCGACCGGGTCATGGCCAGCGACCTGATCACCCTCTACCTGAACAGCGAGGTGACGGCGGCCTCCGGGGCTGTGGGGAGCTTCCGTTCCACGGTCAGGCTGGCCAACGGCAGGAAGAAAACCGTGGAACACGGGGTGACCATCCTGGCCACCGGCGGCAGCCGCCTGATGCCGGAGGAGTATGGCTACCGGAAATACCGGGAGGTCCTCACGGCCCTGGAATTCGACAAACTCAGGGAGATCAACGATATCCACGTCCTGAACAGCCGTTCCTTCGTCTTTGTCCAGTGCGTGGGATCGCGGGAGGAAGGTCGGAATTACTGTTCCAAGGTCTGCTGCACTCATGCCGTCCAGACGGCCATCCAACTGAAAAAGGAACAGCCCGCCCGACAGGTCTATGTCCTCTACCGGGACATGCGGACCTACGGCCAGCGGGAACCGCTCTATACCCGGGCCAGGGAACTGGGGGTGGTGTTCATCAACTACGAGCTTCACGGCAAACCGCGGGTGAAACGCCAGGGGGGCCACCTGGAGGTGGAGGTCTGGGACCATGTCCTGCACCGGCCCCTCCTGATCCGGGCCGACATGGTGATCCTTGCCGCGGCCATCGTCCCGTCTGCCGGTACGGCCCGGATGGCGGAGCTGTACGGGGTCCAGCTCGACGACCATGGATTTGTCAGGGAGGCCCATGCCAAGCTGCGGCCCGTGGATACCTCGGTGGACGGCGTCTTTGTGGCCGGGTTGGCCCAGTTTCCCAAGCCGGTGGAAGAGTCCATCGCCCAGGCCCTGGCCGCCGCCGGCCGGGCCGCTACGATCCTGGCCGGCCGGGAAATGGTCTGTGATCCCCTCCAGGCCAGGATAGTACCCGAGCTGTGCGACGCCTGCGCGGTTTGCGTGGAAGTCTGTCCCTACCGGGCCATCAGCCTGACCGCGGACGACGGCCGACCCGCCTGGCAGCGGGTGCGGATCGACCAGGCGCTCTGCCGGGGTTGCGGCATCTGCCAGGGGATCTGTCCCAAGCGGGGGGTCGAGGTGGAGGGATTTACCTGGAAGCAGTTGCTCGGCGAACTGGAGGCCGCCCTGGAGGCCGGCTGAACCCGGACCGTTGCCGGTCCATGGAGAAACCCTCCCCGGCCCGGCCGGGGAGAAAAGGTGAGATATGATGAACCAACAAAGGCAAGAGAGGCAGCGCATCGTCGCCTTCTGCTGCACCTGGTGCGGCTATGCGGCCGCTGACCATGCCGGTCGGCGCCGCCTGTCCTGTCCGGCCTCCTTGCGGATCATCCGGGTGATGTGTACCGGCATGGTGCATCCGGACCTGATCCTGGAGGCCCTGAATCGGGGAGCCACAGGCGTCATGGTGCTGGGCTGACACCCTGGCGGTTGCCATTACCAGGATGGTAATGAAAAATGCGGGGCCAGGGTGGAGATGATCCGGGAGCTGATGGAGGAGTTGGGATACGATCCGGACCAGTTGGTCCTGGCATCGCTTTCCTCGGCCGAGCCGGAACGGTTTGCCGCCCTGGTGAACCGGATGCACCAACGGCTCTTCGGAGACCGGTCATGAGGGTTGCCTGGGAATGGCTGCACTCCTGCGGCGGCTGCGAGGCCACCCTGCTCGACCTGGGCGAGGCCCTGCCGCCCCTGCTCCGGAGACTGGAGATCGTGCACATGAGCCTGCTCCACGATCACCGCTACGGCAGTGACAGTGCGCCGGAGATTCCCGGCGCCGACCTGGGACTGGTTTCCGGCGGGGTGGCCTTTGCCGGCCAGCAGAGACTGCTCGAGACCATGCGCCGCCGGTGTGATCTCCTGGTGGCCCTGGGTACCTGCGCCACCCACGGCGGCATTCCGGCCCTGATGAATTCCCGGGGCATGGTGGACGGGCTGGATGGGATCGCCGGATCGGTGGGGATCGACCCGGATGTGGTTGAACCGCTGGAGCGGGTCCATGCCCTGGACGAGATCGTCCAGGTGGATATGGTGCTGCCGGGTTGTCCCCCTGATCCGGAACAGGTGGGCGGGCTCCTGACAGCCATCCTGGACGGCCGGGAACCAGCCCGGCCGTCCAGGTCGGTCTGCGATAGTTGTCCGGCGATCCGGACCGGTGAGCGGCGGGAGGCAGGGGTGAAGCGGTTCTGCAGTCCGCCGGAGGTCGCGGAAGCCGGCGAGGCGGTGGGCCTGCGCTGTCTGCAGGAACAGGGTTTTCTTTGTCTGGGGCCGGTGACCGCCGGCGGCTGCGGTATGGAGAGGGGGCCCCACTGTATCCGCGTGGGTGTGCCCTGCCGGGGCTGTCTGGGACCGGTGGGCGGACAGGGGAACCAGATGGTGGCCATGCTCAATATCCTGGCTTCCGGCGGGGTGGACTTCCGTACCGTCCTTGACCGCCGGGGGCTGCTCCGGTTTGCCGGCGCCCATGGCAGGTTGCGGCCCGGAAAGGGGAAGAAACGATGATCACCATTACACCGCTGACCAGGATCGAGGGACATGCCCGGATCACCATTCGCCTGGACAGGGAGGGAAATGTGGCCGATGCCCGGCTGCATGTGAATTCCCTGCGCGGTTTTGAGCAGTTCGTCCTGGGCCGCGAGGCTGAGGAGGTGATCCGGATCGTCACCCGGATCTGCGGCATCTGTCCCTGGATGCATCACCTGGCGGCGGTTCAGGCTGTGGAGGAGTGCTTCGGCGTCAGGCCCCCTCCGGCTGCCGAGCGACTGCGGGAGCTCTGTCTGCTCCTTGCCCATGTGGGTGACAAGATCCTGCATTTCTTTTTTCTGGCTGCCCCGGACTTCCTCCTGACAGACAGCTGCCGGCCCAGGAGCGCCTTTGCCCTGCTCCAGAAGTATCCCGAGCTGGGTGGAGAGGCGGTGGCCACGCGACGGCTGGCCCAGGAGATGCTGGAGCGGGTGGGCGGCCGGGCCATCCATCCGGTGGCCGCAGTGGCCGGGGGATTTTCCCGTCCCCTGGCGGTACGGGAGTTGCCCCTTCTGCGGAAACAGGCCCGGCAGTTGCTCGATTTCAGTCGCCGGACCCTGGAATTCGCCGGCCGGGAGGTCTTCGATAAACTCCCGGCCGGTGACAGGTGCCTGGACCGGATCCGCACCGGCTTCCTTGGCCTGGTGGACCGCCGGGGCCGGGCGCAGTTTTACAGGGGCCGGCTGCGGCTGGTGGATGCGGCCGGAATGCGGAGCGAGGAATTTGCACCCGCCGAACATGGCCGGTTCCTGGCAGAGGCCAGGCAGCCCTGGAGTGCCAGCGGCTTTCCCTGGGCGAGCTGCTGGAGCAGCGGCTTTTCCCTGGAGGATGACAATGACGGCATCTACCGGGTGGGTCCCCTGGCCAGGCTCAACGTGGCTGAGACCCTTGCCACCCCGGAAGCCGCGGCCGCCCTGGATGCGTTTCGCAGCCGGTTCGGACGCCCGGTCCAGGAAACCATGCTCGGCCACTGGGCCCGCCTGGTGGAACTGCTCCATGTGACCGAGCGCATCGGCCTGCTGCTCCACCGGGACGATATCTGCGACGATGCGGTGTGGACGGCGGTCAGGCCCGGTCCCGGCCGGGGCGTTGGCTGTGTGGAGGCGCCGCGGGGCACCCTGATCCATGAATACGAGACCGATGAGGCGGGCCGGATCAGCCGGGCGGATCTCCTGGTGGCCACCAGCCACAACAACGCGGCCATGAACCGCAGCGTCCGTTCCGCGGCTGCCGGGCTGATCCGTAACGGCCGGTACAGCGAGGAGATCCTCGGCCGCATCCAGATGGTGGTACGGGCCTATGACCCGTGAATGTCCTGCGCCACCCACCACCTGGATGGTGGTGTACAGGCCGAGGTCGTTCTCCTGGATGCGGCAGGCAACCTCCTGATGAACTATCCGGCGGAAAAGCACCGACAATGAAGAAAACCAAGCGAATTCTCGTCCGGGCGGAAAACCCCAGCGGCGCCTGCGGCTATGTGGGACACCTGACTGCCGATGAACTCAAGACCCGGGCAGTGGGAGACCATGTGGACGGCACCTGTCCCATCTGTGGCATGGTCCACCTCTGCCGCCGGGAGATCGAGGAACTCGAACGGAGCCGGACCATCGACTCGACCCGCTACCGCCGACTCCGGAACATGGCCGAGGTCCGGACATCCTCGCCGAATCCTGCCCCCCGCACCCACAGACGATAAGCGCTCGTCGGCAGCGCATCTTCACCCGATCCGGTTTTCACGGCTGAAATCTCCGTTTTTCCGCTGCAGTACCACCTGGAAAAAACAGGGCGTTTTGTGCCTTTAGATATTGCATTTCTCTTGTTAATCGATTAATTTTAACGAAAATAAAAGGAGATAGAAAAATTTAGCGCACATATTGCACAACTGGCATAATTTCTCTGAGCAGGAGGACAGGAAAATGTCGAGGCAACTGTATGAGCAGGATGTGAAACTGAGCCGCAGATCCTTTCTCAAGGGCTGCACACTGGCAGCCACGGCCCTGGGGTTGTCCGAATCCCTTGTGCCCAGGCTGGTGGAGGCGGCGGCCTCGCCGCAGCGTCCGCCGGTGATCTGGCTGCACTTTCAGGAGTGCACCGGCTGCACCGAGAGCCTGCTCAGGGCCTCCCATCCGGATATCGGCCGGCTGATCCTGGACATCATCTCCCTGGACTATCACGAGACCGTGATGGTGCCCGCCGGCCTCCAGGCCGAGAAATCCCTGCATGAGACCATGGAGAAGTACGACGGCAAGTTCATTTGCGTGGTGGAAGGGGCCATTCCCACCAAGGACGGTGGAGTCTACTGCAAGATCGGCGGCAGGACCGCCATGGAGATCCTTGCCGACGTGGGACCGCGGGCGGCCGCGGTCATCGCCATCGGCACCTGCGCCTCGTTCGGAGGAGTCCAAGCGGCCAGCCCGAATCCCACCGGTGCGGTGGGGGTGCGGGATCTGCTCCCCTCCGTTCCATTGATCAATATTCCCGGCTGTCCGCCCAACCCGGTTTCCTTCCTGGGAACCGTGCTCCACTTCTTCACCTTCAACCGGCTGCCGCGCACCGACCGGCTGGGCCGGCCCCTCTTTGCCTATGGCCGTAAGATCCACGACCAGTGCGAGCGCAGACCCCATTTCGACGAGGGCCGCTTTGTGGAACAGTTCGGCGATGCGGCCCACAAAGAGGGATACTGCCTCTACAAGGTGGGCTGCAAGGGACCGGGAACCTTTTCCAACTGTCCCGCTGTTCGCTTCAACGACGTCGGTGTCTGGCCGGTGAGCGTGGGACATGGCTGTGTGGGCTGCACCGAACCGGATTTCTGGGATACCATGAGTCCCTTCTACCAGCGGTTGCCCTCGGTGCCGGTTCCGGGCGGCGGCAACGGTATCGTCGAGGGGGCCACCTCCACGGGCAAGAAGATTCTGGGCGTGGGCGCTGCCGCCATCGGCCTGCATGCGGCGGTGGGCATCGGCAAGAAGCTTGCCGGGTGCAGGTGCGGCAGGGACGAAGAGTAACACGACAAGGAGGAACAGATCATGGCACAGCGAATCACGGTCGATCCCATCACCAGGATCGAAGGCCATTTACGCATCGACGCAGAGGTGGACAACGGAACCATCACCAAGGCCTGGTCCTCGGGCCAGATGTGGCGCGGGATCGAGGTGATCCTCCAGGGGCGCGATCCGCGGGACGCCTGGCTCTTCACCCAGCGGATCTGCGGCGTCTGCACCACGGTCCATGCCGTGGCCTCGGTGCGCTGCGTGGAAAATGCGCTGGGCATGGAGATTCCGCTCAATGCCCAGTATATCCGCAACCTGGTGCTGGCCCTGCACGGGTTGCACGATCATATCGTCCATTTCTATGTCCTTTCCGCCCTGGACTGGGTGGATGTGGTCTCGGCCCTCAAGGCGGACATCGGCAAGACCGTTCAACTGGCCGAGTCCCTTTCCAACTGGCCGGGAAACAGCGCCAACCGGTTCAGGGCCGTCCAGGAAAAGGTAAAGGCCATTGTGGAATCCGGACAGCTCGGGCCGTTCGCCAACGGTTACTGGGGGCATCCGGCCATGGTCCTGCCGCCCGAGGCCAACCTGATGGCGGTTTCCCACTACCTGGAAGCCCTTGACTATCAGCGGAAGGCCGACCAGGCCATTGCCATCATTTCAGGGAAGAATCCGCACATCCAGAATCTCTCGGTGGGCGGGGTCACCGCGGCCCTCAATCCGGACAACGAGACCGCCCTGAACATGGAACGGCTCTACTGGGTGAAGCAGCTGGCCGAAGAGGTGCAGGGCTTCGTCAAGCAGGTCTATCTTCCCGATGTCATCGCTGTCGGCGCCCTGTACAAGGACTGGCTCCAGTACGGCGCAGGGGTGACCAACTACCTGGCCGTGCCCGATATGGTACTGGACACCAAGGGGACCCGGTTCGATCTGCCCGGGGGCACCATCATGGATGGCGACCTGAAGACGGTCAAGCCCTTTACCAGTTTCAATGATGACTATTTTCAGAAAAACGTGGTGGAATGCATTGCCCGCTCCTGGTATGACGGTGACTGGACCCGGCATCCGTACAAGGAGGAGACCGTTCCCAAGTACACGGACTTCCAGGAGGATGGCAAGTATTCCTGGCTCAAGGCCCCCCGTTTCCAGGGCCGGCCCATGCAGGTGGGGCCCCTGGCCCAGGTTCTGGTGGGCTATGCCCAGGGCCACGAGCTGACCAGGAAGTACGTGGACGATGCCCTGGCCCGGGTGAGCAGCCTGGCCGGGGCACAGGTGGGTCCCGAGGTCCTGCACTCCACTCCGGGCAGACACCTGGGGCGGGCCATCCGCACGGCCGTGCTCTCGGACCTGGCCATCAAACACTGGCAGCTTCTGGTGGACAATATCGGCCGCGGCGATCTGGAGATCTTCAATCGCCCGGTCTTTCCCAAGGGCGAACAGATGGGATTCGGTTTCCACGAGGCGCCCCGGGGTGCCCTGTCCCACTGGATCGTCATCCGGGACGGCAAGATCGCGAACTATCAGTGCGTGGTCCCCTCAACCTGGAATGCCGGGCCGCGGGACGACAAGGACAATCCCGGTCCCTATGAGGCCTCCCTGGTGGGCAACCCCATGGCAGACCCGGAACTGCCCCTGGAGGTCCTGCGGACCATCCACTCCTTTGATCCCTGCATCGCCTGCGCGGTCCACATGCTGGACCCGGCCGGCCGCGAGGTGACCAGGGTGAAGGTCCTCTAGGATGATCCGTCATCAGAATCCTCTTCTATCAATCGGAGGAAGGTCATGAGATATCGACATTATCCGGCATGGTCGGTGCTGCTGCGGCTCTTTCACTGGAGTTTCGCCCTGTCCATCGTCACCCTGGCGGTGACCGGATTCTATATCCATTTTCCCTGGACCAACACCCTGGTGGAGGGAAGCGGCCGTTTTCCCATGGCCACCATGCGCTATATCCATTTCATTGCCGGGTTCGTGTTCACCGCGGCCATAGTGGTCCGGATCTACCTGCTCTTCTTCGGCAACCGGCAGGAACGGTTCTGGGACTTTCTGCCCATCACGCCCCGCAACCTGAGAAACCTCGGGCACACGGTGAAGTTCTACCTCTACCTGGATCGGGAGCATCGCCCCCGGCTGGGGCACAACAGTCTGGCCGGGATCGCCTACCTGTTCACCTTTGTGGTGGCGATCCTGCAACTGGCCTCCGGCTTTTTCCTGCTCTACCCGGAGAACCAGACCTGGCAGCAGTGGGGAATCACCCTGTTCGGCAGTCAGCAGCAGGGTAGGCTGCTCCATTTTCTGGGAATGTGGTACTTTATCGTTTTTGCCGCCATCCACGTCTATATCGTGGTCTGGAACGATATCCACAGCAGGGAGGGGCTGATCTCGTCCATCTTCAGCGGTGGCAAGTATCTGCCGGAATCCAGCGGTGACTGAATCGGTGCCGCCCATCTCCGGCAGGGAGCAACGGCCCAGGGTGGGCATCCTGGGGATCGGCAACCTCCTCCTGGGTGACGAGGGATTCGGCGTTCACTGCATCAACCGGCTTCAGGAACGCTATATCTTCCCGGAACAGGTCCGACTGCTGGACGGTGGCACGGCCGGGATCATGCTGGCTCCCTTCATCGAGTCCCAGGATCTGCTCTATGTCATCGATGTGGTCGCCCTGGAGGGAGAACCCGGTTCGGTGCACTGTTTTTCGGCCGAGGAGCTCCGCCGCGGCGCCCTGAACCGCAGCATGTCTCCCCACCAGCTGGGGTTGCTGGAGATCCTGGAACTGTGCCGGTTGCGGGAACGGTTGCCGCAGCTGATCGAGCTGATCACCGTGATCCCCCGGGATCTGCAGACCGGGATCGGCCTGTCGCCGGTTCTCGGCAAAAGCCTGGATGCGGTGGAAGAGCGGCTCCTGGGCTCCCTGGCCCGACAGGGCATAACGGTGTCCAGGCGCCGGGAATCCGGCGATGCATGAGTTCGGCCTGGCCCGGTCCCTGCTGGAACAGTTGCTTGACCTTGCCGCCCGGCACGGGGCGGCAAGGATCTGTTCCGTCCGGGTCGAGATGGGGGAGCAGGCCGGCATTGTCGAGGATTCCTTCAGGTTCGGTTTTGAGGTCATCAGCCGGGAATACCCGGCGACACGGGAGGCCCGGCTCCATATCGATCGGCTCCCGGGCCGGGACCTGATCCTGCGGGATGTGGAAATGGAGTGAATAGCGATGTGTGAAACATGTGGCTGTCACCCGGACAGCGGAACGGAACGCAAGAGTGTCGATCTCAACCGGAGCCTCCTGGCGGCCAACAGGGAGCAGGCTGCCGAAAACCGCCATCATATCGAATCCCTGGGCGCCCGGGCGGTCAACCTGATCTCTTCGCCGGGCTCGGGCAAGACGACCCTGCTGGAGAAGACCATCGAGCTTTTGGGCGATTCCCTGCGGATCGGGGTCATCGAGGGAGATATCGAGACCGACCGGGACGCCGAGCGGATCCGGAAAAAGGGGGTGCCGGCCGTGCAACTGACCACCGGCGGGGCCTGTCACCTGGACGCGCCCCTGGTGCACCGGGGTTTGCACGAGCTGGCAAAGGAGGCGGACCGGTTTGACCTGATTTTCATCGAGAACGTCGGCAACCTCGTCTGCCCGGCCACCTTTGACCTGGGCGAGCATGAACGAATTGTGCTCGTCTCTGTTCCGGAAGGCTCGGACAAGCCGGCCAAGTACCCGGCCACCTTTACTTCGGCCCACACCTTTGTGATCACCAAGACCGATCTCCTGCCCCATTTCGACTTTTCCCTCCAGGAGGCCAGGGAGGAAGCCCTGCGCCTGAATCCCGATCTCACCATCCTGGAGCTTTCAGCCACCGGCGGCACCGGGATTCAGCAGTGGGCCGATCATCTGCTGCGGC
>Ga0256914_1001240_pt1 | contig 23829 bp, 24 predicted proteins | sample HulkmetaG_FD_191571 | JGI IMG/M metagenome (GOLD analysis project Ga0256914, IMG submission 191571) | Hydrothermal chimney microbial communities from Main Endeavour vent field at the Juan de Fuca Ridge, Pacific Ocean - Hulk | ecosystem: Environmental > Aquatic > Marine > Hydrothermal vents ... | reverse complement strand
GTTTACTTATATTTGGTTGTTAAAGATCATTTTCTACAAACTTCCTAATCAATCCCTTAGTCTTCAAGGTCTCTGTGTTTGTGGACGCGTATTATAGACAAATCTTCAATCAATGTCAAGAGTTTTTTTAAAAAAAATTGAATTTATTTATTTTTTTTGTTTTTTACTTTTTACTTACTATAATTATATTATAAGTTATACAACAATATAAATTACAATATAAATTTTCTTATTATTAAATGTTCATGTTTTTTTTAACATATAACATTAATTCAATATTGAAAAATATTTTTAATATTAATTTTTGTTTTAAGGTAAGCAAGAGGTAAACTAATTTATAATTACTTATGCGTTAATTTCATTGGCATATCAAAAATATTAGGAGAATATTATGACTATTAGAACTACACTCAAGTTATCACTTATTGCAACTGCAATATTAGCAACAACAAATGCTGCATCAGCAGTAATCCTCCTAATTTTGTTGAATTAAGAATAGATAAGATTATAGCTAGTGATAGTTTAAATATAGAAATTGTTACTCAAAAAGTAGAAGATAGATATAATGAACCTCTACCTTTCTAGTTTCTATAAATTCTTTTAATCTTAAATATTAAAGAGTATTTTTATATCTCTTTTTCCACTCTTTTTCAAATTTTTTTCGTTTGATAAAAGAGAGTTTTTCTATAAAGACTTTGCCTTCTAGGTGTTCAATTTCATGTTGAATTGCTACAGCCAAAAAGTCATCATCTTCTATAGTATGTTTTTCTCCAAATCTATCTTGATATTCTATTTTCACATATTTAGCTCGTTCTATATCTTCATAAATACCAGGGATACTTAGACATCCCTCTTGATGTTTTTCTTTTCCACTCTTTTCTATAAAAATAGGATTTATAATCTCTAAATTATTCTCTTTGGGCTGTTCATCACTATCATCATTAGGTATATTTATAATCAAAGCTCTAATATCAACACCCACTTGAATAGCAGCTAACCCCACCCCTTTTTTATTTATCATAGTATCATACATATCATCAAGCAGAGTGTGTAACTCATTATCAAATGAAGTTACCTTTTTAGAAATAAGTTTTAGCCGTTTATCAGGGTAGATAACTATATCTCGAATCATTTATATAACCTTAGCTAAAACTTTTAGTTAAGACTTTATCTATAAGTCCATACTCCATTGCCTCTTGTGAAGACATGAAATTATCTCTTTCTGTATCAATCTCTAACTCTTTTGCTGTTTTACCACAATTATTAGCCATAATCTCATTAAGTGTATCTTTAAGTCTCTGTATCTCTTGAGCTTGGATTTGAATATCTGTTGATTGTCCTTGCGCTCCACCTGATGGTTGATGTATCATAATTCTAGCATGTGGCAAGGCATATCGTTTACTTTTTGTTCCAGCAGAGAGTAAAAATGCACCCATAGATGCTGCTTGACCTATACAGATAGTTACAATATCAGGTTTGATATAGTTCATAGTATCAAATATAGAGAGTCCACTTGTGATAACTCCACCTGGAGAGTTAATATAGAAGTATATATCTTTATCAGGGTCTTGTGCTTCTAGGAAAAGTAGTTGTGCTACTATACTTGATGCTACTTGGTCATTTACTTCACCACTTAACATAATAATTCTATCTTTGAGTAGTCTTGAATATATATCATAACTTCGCTCACCACGACCAGTTTGTTCTACAACATAAGGAATATAGCTCATATCTATTTATCTAAACCTATAATTTTTGAGAATAGTTTATCTTCAATCATTCCCATTTTGACAGCTGGAAGTAAGTTATTTTCTTGATAATATTCAATAACTTGTTGTGGATCTTGCCCACTCATCATTGCTTCATAATAGATAGTTTGAGTTACCTCTTGGTCAGTTACAGTAATATTTTCCTTTTTAGCAAGTGCATCAACCAAGAATGTAGCTTTTACAGAATTTATTGCATCTTCTCTAACAGACTCTCTAAGCTCCTCTATTTTTTTATCATTACCTTTATATTGAGCTAACTCCTCTTCACTCATCTGACCTGCTTTTTGATTGATTTGTGCATCAATCTCTTGCTCTACAATATTTTCAGGAAGGTCAAAAGAATACTCTGATACTAATGCTTCCATAAGTTTTGGTTTTAGCTCTTCATTGTAGATTTTGGCTATTTTTTCAGATTTGATTTGCTCTTCTACTTTAGTTTTTACACTCTCAGCAGTTGCTTCATCATCACCAGGGATTAATTTTTTAACCATCTCTTCATCTAATTGAACTTTACCTTTAGCTTTAATCTCATGCAAAGTTATAGTAAATATAGCTTCTTTACCTGCTAACTCTGTAGATTGATAATCCTCTGGGAATGTTACAGTAATATCTTTTATCTCACCTATGCTCATTCCTACCATTTGCTCTTCAAATCCAGGAATAAATTGAGCCGAACCAATAACTAGTTCAAAACCTTCTGCTTTACCACCTTCAAACTCTACACCATCAATTTTACCAACAAAGTCAAATTTAGCTTGGTCATTATTTTCTAAAGCTCTATCTTCTTTTAATTTTTTATAAGGAGTATTATTTTCAAGAAGTTTATCAAGTCTCTCTTCTACTTCGCCTATGTCAACTACAGGCTCTTCATATTCTGGTGCCAATTTTTCATAACCTTCTGCTTGAATAGTTGGTTTGAGTGAGATAACTAATTCTACTTCAATCCCATCATCTACTTTTTCAAACTTTTTAAATGATGGGTCACCAATAATATCTTCAACTTCTAAATCAAGTTCTTTTTTTGCAGTTTCAACTATTTTATTAATTGCTTCACTCTCTGCTTCACTTTGTAGTTTTTCACTATACATTTTTTTGATAATAGCTACAGGTACTTTACCTTTTCTAAATCCATCTACACTTTGAGTTTTTGCAAGTTGCTTAGCAGTCTTATTGATGTTTTTCTCAATATCAGCATTCTCTATTTTTGCCGTTATTAAAACATTTGCTGTATCTTTTTTTGTTGCTGTAATATTCATTACATTCCTTTTTCCAATAATAATTTGGGAATTTTAGCTAAATTAGGCTTATACATATAATGGAATAGATTTAACAGTGACCATTATCTATATAAAAGAGTGCTTTTTTAAGCATCTCCTCTTTTGGGTCTCCTAATTGATGAGTTATATCATCAGAAGTTTCACACCCCTTAGTAACAGACAATCCATTAAAATAATCATAAACCCCATTATAATTTTCTATAACAAAATTAATAAGGTAGTAGATGTAAACTCCATCTGTTTTCCCTTCCATTCCCACAGGTTTACCATGAGTTCTATCTCCTATGATTATAATATTATCTCCTAAATATGGCTTCATAGCATTAATTACTAACTCACTAGCACTAGCTGTATTTCTTGTAGTCAAAAATAAAATTTGTTCTAAATCTATAGAATTATCATCAGTCTCAAATGTAGCTACTTGATTTTTATTTTGATAATTATCATTCCATCTTAATTTAAACTGTAATTGATTATCTCTATCCCTTGTAAATTTATCTAGTAAAATAGAAGCTGTCACAACCGAACCTCCACCATTATATCTCAAATCTATAACTAATTTATTTATATTTTCTGATTTGAAATAATCAAAAGCTTGGTCTATTTCTTGGGTGGCTGTCGCTGTAAATGAGTCCAATCTAAAATATCCTACCCTCTCTCCATTTGGTGTATCTACTACCTTTTTATTGCTAACATTAAAAGTATAATCTTGCACCTTTATATATATAATTATATCCTTATGGATAGAGCTTCTATATATATCAAATTTCACCTCTTTATCAAGTTGAGATTTATAAGATAATATCTTCTGTATTGAGGCATTTTTATCATCTATTTTTTTGATTATATCTCCTCTTTTAAGTCCTGCTTTATCAGCAGGTGAATTTATACGAACAAATAGTACTATTATAGTATTATTTATATCCATAGATGCAAATCCAAATCCACCAGACTTTTGATTTAGAAAATTACTATTCTCTTGTTTACTTAAAACCATACTCCATCTATCTTTTGGTTTATATCTCAACGCATCTATCATCTCTTGTGGAGAGTTATATCTATCCAAATCAACATTATCAGGCACTTTATCAGCCCAAAAGTATTGTGTTTTGAATAGATTATAAAGAAATGGTTTATAATCATCAGAATAGGAACAATCTACCTCTCCACAACCAATATAAAAAATAGTAAATATAATAAATATTATATATCTTAAATTAAATATATTTTTATACAAAATTCATACCTAAAATCTCCTCGAAACTAAAACTTTTCAAAACATATTTAATATTTTAGCATTTTTTCATTATAGAAAAAAAAACTTAGACTATTGTAAATAAAATAAAAAATTATATATTATAAATCAACTTATGATATACTCCATTCTATTCGTTTAATAGTAAGGGGAGATATGAATATTATAGAAACTCTAGCAAATCCAATAAACTCAATTATTGTTATTATTATTTTGATATTAGCTGTTATTGATTTAGTTTTAAAAAAGGATTTAAAAAGTCAAATAGTAAGTTTGGGTGTTCTTGGAACATTTATAGGTATATTTATGGGATTACAAGATTTCAATCCTGCCAATATGAAAAATAGTATTGATACTATTTTAATAGGTCTCAAAACAGCATTCTTTACCTCTATCGCAGGTATGGGTACGGCTTTAGCTTTATCAATATTTCAAAAACTATTTGATAAAGATATGGATGATGGTGAAAATCAAGATAGAATATTAACTGAGATTTCAAATAAATTAAATCATCTTGTTAAATTAGATAGTTCACAAAATACAGATAAAATTATAGATGAATTAGAAAGATTACGAACGGTAAGTTCTGATAATAGAGATGAGACTAAAAAAATTACTACTATCATAAATGAACTTAAAGAAAACTCTTCAAAAGAAAATCAAACATTAATTTCTATTCTAAATCTCAATTTTAATAAGATGAACCACTCTTTGAAAATAGCTATTGAAAAATTATCAAAAGGTGCAACAGAGGAGATAATAAATGCTCTCAAACAGGTTATTGAAGAGTTTAATCAAGAGTTGCAGACACAATTTGGAGAAAATTTTGTAAAATTAAATGAGTCTATTATTAATTTACTTCAATGGCAAAATAATTATAAATCTCATATTGAAGATTTAGAAAATCACTTAAAACTCTCTGCTTCTTCAATAGAGAAGTCCAAAGATAACTTAGAAATAATTTCATCAAAAAATCAAGATATTTTAAAAGTTTATCAAGAGTTAAAGCATATTATTAATATCTATGATAGACAGATAAATGAACTCAATACACATCTAAAAACTTATGCTAATTTGAGTAGCAGTGCTGAGAGTATGTTCTCTTCTATTACAAATAATATTGCTAATACTAAAGTAGAATTTAGTAGTTTGACTGAACATATAAAACAAGAGAATAAAAAGCAGATAAACTCTTCTCAAGAGACGAACCGATATATCATTAATAATTTTGAGAGAAATCAAAAAGAGTTAGAGTTAATATCTAATCATTTTAAAAATTTGGGTGAGCAGATACCAAAATCTCTACAAATATCATTAGAACAACTCAATCGTGGTTTGACTTCACTTACTACTCAATTTCAGAAAGATTACAAAGATATAATTGATAATTATAAACAAGGTATCCAATAATGAAGTCAAATAATGAGTGGATGAGTATCTCTGATATGATGTCAGGATTAATGCTTATTTTTATGTTTATTGCTATAAGTTTTATGATACAAGTCCAAAGTGACAAAGATAAAATGAAAGAGATTGCTATTACCTATAATAAAGATAAACAAGAGTTAAATAGTGATTTACATTCTGAATTTGACGAAGATTTAATAAAATGGAAGGCTGTAATTACTAGAGATAACTCTATAGTTTTTAACTCCCCAAGCGTACTATTTGGAATTGGTAAAAGTAGAATAAAAAGACAATTTAAAAATATATTAAATGATTTTTTCCCTAGATATATAAATATTTTGTATTCAAAAAAATATAAAAATGAGATAGAGGAGATTAGAATAGAGGGACACACTTCAAAAAGTTGGAAAAATAGTTTATCTCAAGATGAAATTTATCTAAAAAATATGCAACTATCTCAATATCGAGCAAATCATGTTTTGTCCTATTGTTATCAGATAAATAATCCAATTATTAATTTATCAAAAAAATGGCTAGAGCAACATTTCCGAGCTAATGGTATGGCATTTGCCAAATTGAAATATCTTGACAAAAAGAGAACCATTCCTGATAATATCAAATCAAGACGAGTTGAATTCAAAGTAGAGATGAAAACAGAAGAGAAAATTTATAAAATATTAAAGGCATCAGAGTAATGGAGTTAATATTTTCAAATTTTAAAAGTTTTTTAAATGCTGTTGAGTCAATTACTTCTGAAAAATTAGCTGAAGCAAAAAGGTTATTGGAAACAGAAGGTAAAAATATTGAGAATATATCTGATATATTTGTAAATGATAATAGTGAACTATTTGAAATATTACCTGATGGTTCAATGGTTAGAGTCAATTTCTATATTGCAACAAAAGTTGTAGATAATTATACTCTACAATATATAGAGAGCAAAGATTTGTATAAATATCATATTTACAAATGTACTACTATTTCAAATATGTTTAATTCGGGAAGAAAACATCGTTATAAGATAAATAGTCGAGATGATGGTTCATTTTATTATACATTTACAGACTATAATGGATATGTTTTAAAAACTGTAGAAAATCAGAAATTAAATATATGTAAAAATTGTCTCAAAAAATTTTTATCCAAAAGTTTCATATCAGACTATGATGTATCTAATTTTAATTTAAAAGATTTTCATAAACAAAATAGAAGTTTTTTTGATTTTGATACCTCTTCAATGGAAAAAGGTGAATATGCGAAAGCAAATGTATATAGTAGAAAATGGACAGAAATAGCAAATCAAATCAAGATGAAAAGAGATTACACTTGTGAAAAGTGTGGATGGAGACCATCAAATGATTATGAAAAAAGATTTATACATACACATCATGAAAATGGAGATAAGACAAATAATAGGGATGATAATCTAAAAGTTTTATGTATAAAATGTCACTCTAATATAGACATATATCATAAAAGGATTAAATCAACTTCTAATTATAGAGAATTTATCTCTATCTAATCTCCCCACAAATTTATACCCCTTTTTTAAAGCTAAGGGGTAATAAAAAGATTATTTTATATTTATAAAAATATATAAATGTATTTTTTAATAAGCTAATAGCCAATTACTCAAATATACTTTGAAATGATGAGATTAGTTTTGCCAATATTCCTTTTGGCGTAATGAGGTCATCTAGGAACTGTTCATAGGTCATATGCCGTTCATCTAAATATGCTTCGAGGTAAGATAATGAGCCTTTCATTCCTTGTCTCTTTTCTATATTCAACATAGTCTCATATAAATCTTCCATTATATCAATCACCTGTTGAGGGGCAGAGCGTCTAAATGCAGTTAATGATTTAATATTTCCATCTATATCTTTTTTAATATCAAAATCAGCTATAACCCAATAGTATTTACCACTCTTAGCTAAGTTTTTGACTACCCCAGAGACAGGTTCTCCCCTAAGAAGGCTACTCCAAATCAAAAAGAAAACAGCTCTTGGCATATCTGGATGTCTTAAGATATTATGTGGGATACCTATAAGCTCCTCTTCGCTGTATCCTGAAACATCACAAAAATTTTTGTTGACAAAAGTTATATTGCCTTTAATATCAGTTTTGCTGACAATAAACTTTTTTTTGCTAAACTTAATCTCTTCATCAATGGCTATTGGTCTATATATCATATTGTGTTTCACTTATTCCCTTACTAATGATTGTTACTCATAAGGCTTATTTTAGCCAAGAGTTACTAAATAAATGATTTAAATTGTTAAAAAAATTATTATATAATCTTATCTTCAACAGAAAAGAATAAAAAATAAGTATAGATTTTTTTTTTATAATCTGCTATGCTTATATTATCTTAAAATTAAAGGTTTAATTATGTGGAAGAGAATATATTTAGTACCTATTAGTCTTTTATTTATAATTGGCTGTTCTCAAAATGCCAATGTAAATAGAGATGGGGTAGAAATTTCTGGTCAAATTACTTATGATAGAGTTCCATCAGCTATAAGCTATGGAGGGATAGCTAAGCTTGATTATAAACATACTAAAAGAGTAAGTGCAAAAAATATTATTATAAAGGCTATAGATACAAATGGTCAAACTATTGCTCAAACAACAACTGATAAAAATGGTAAATATTCGTTATTTGTTCCTGCTAATAGTAATGTCAAAATCCGTGGATATGCGAGAATGTATAAAAAAGATTTTTGGGATGTGAGTGTAGTTGATAATACTAATGCCAAAGCACTATATGTAATAGAGGGACAATTTCATAATAGTGGGAACAAACATAATATAAGAAATCTAAATGCCTCATCAGGATGGAGTGGTGATGATTATCATGCACCAAGAGTTGCTGCACCATTTGCTATTTTGGATAGTATTAATCAAGCTATGGATAAGGTACGACAAGCAGATAAAAATGCTAAATTTCCTCAACTAACTGTTAATTGGTCAGTCAATAATATTGCAGCAGCAGGAGATGCTGATAGTGGTCAGATTATTACCTCTAATTATGATGGAGAGAGAGGATTATGGATTTTGGGTGATGCTAATAGTGATACAGATGAGTATGATGACCATATTATTATCCATGAGTGGGGTCACTATTTTGAAGACCAATTTTCTAGGGCTGATAATATAGGTGGTTCTCATAGTCCTGGTGAGGCATTGGATATTCGTGTTGCTTTTGGTGAAGGTTGGGGTAATGCTTGGTCAGGAATTGCTACAGATAATCCTATTTATTTTGATACTTCTGGTTATAAACAATCAAGTGGTTGGTATATGGATTTAGAAAAAGGAGCACAACAAAACCCAGGATGGTATAGTGAGGGTTCGGTTCAGAGAATTTTATATGATTTATATGACAAAACTAATGAAGCACATGATAAAACTTCTCTAGGATTTAAACCAATGTATAAAGTATTAGTGGGAAAAGAGAAAAATACACCTGCATTTACTAGTATATTCTCATTTATTGATGCACTCAAACGAGAAAATAGTAGTAAGAAAAAAGATATAGACAAAACTGTAGCTTATGAGAGAATTAATAAAATTAGTGATGCATATGGGTCAAATAGAACCAATAGTGCAAACTCTAGAGTAGCTACACCTATTTATAAAAATTTAACAATAGGAGAGAGTATTAATACTTGTACACGCAATAATTATGGTATTTATAATAAATTAGGTAATAGAGCTTTTATTAAAGTTAAGATAGATAAAGATGGTACATATCAATTTAATGTTAAATCTAATAATTATAATGCAGACCCTGATATAGTATTGTATCAGACTATATATCCCCATAAAGATATAGGTATATCTTCATATGAAGGACAACCCTCTGATACACTTATGATTAATCTAAAGAGAGGGAATTATCTATTAGATGTTTATGATGCCTCTTTTAATAATAGCTGTTGTATAGTATCATTTAATAAAACAAATAATAGTTATAGTAAGCCTATGAGTAAAGATACTTTGAATATAGCTAAACCTAAAAGAAGAGTTAGAGAGTTACCAAAAAGACAATACTATTAAATATATGGATAGAATAAACAATTTCTGTACTATATTATGTAATAATAAATTATTAACTTAAACTAAAGGAATTACATGAGGAATAAAATTTATATTTTATTAATATCTTTTTCATTTATAATAATAGGTTGTGGAGAAGTTACTACAACAACAACTGATGGAAGAGTTATTAACTCGACTAGTACAGGCAATGATAGCTCTTCATCTAATAATAATACACCAAGTAGTATAACTAATAATTTAGATAATAGCAATGATATTAGTGATATAAATTCATCAAATGAAAGACTTCAAATTATAGGTAAAATTACCTATGATAGAGTATGGGTAAATAGTAATGGAATTGGACTTAATTATAGTAATATTACAAAAGAACCTGCTAAACAAGTTATAGTAAAAGCTATTGGAGCAGATAATCAGGTGATAAAATCAACAACTACGGATGATAATGGTAATTATAGTTTGAATAACTTATCATCAAATACAAAACTTAAAGTTCAAGTCTATGCACAACTTAAAAAGAGTGGTATAGGTGGTTGGGATTTAAAGGTAGTTGATAATACAAATGGAAATTCACAATATGTTATGGAGAGTAGTCCTATATCTTTAGATGATAATAGTTTAAGAGTTAATCTTAATGCTCAAAGTGGATGGGATGGTTCTAGTTATAGCAGTGAACGAACAGCAGCACCTTTTGCAATACTAGGTAGTATATATCAAGCAATGCAAAAGGTATTGAGTGTTGATAGTAGTGCCACATTTCCAACTCTTGTAGTAAATTGGTCAAAAAATAATACTCCTTCAGGCAATGGAGATGAAGCTCAACTCCGTGATGGACAGATAGTTACATCCCATTTTGATGGGGAGAACTCTTTATATATTTTGGGTGATGCAAATAGTGATACAGATGAGTATGATAATCATATTATTATCCATGAGTGGGGTCACTATTTTGAAGCTAACTTTTCTAGGGCAGATAGTATAGGTGGTTCTCATGGTGATGGGGATAAGCTAGATATTCGTGTAGCCTTTGGTGAGGGTTGGGGTAATGCTTGGTCAGCAATAGTCACAGATAATCCAATCTATTATGATACTATGGGTAGAAAACAATCAAATGGATTTTCCATGAATATTGAGAGTGAATTCACTCAAAATCCAGGTTGGTATAGTGAGGACTCTATACAGAAGATTTTATATGATTTATATGATAGTCATAATGATGGAGGTGATACTCTCTCTCTAGGATTTAAACCTATTTATGATGTTTTGGTAGGTTCGCAAAAAACAACACCTGCATTTACAAGTATCTTCTCTTTTATAACTTATTTAAAAGAGAATAACCCATCTGCAATAAACAAAATAGATGATATATTAGCTAATGAGAATATAGAGTCTATTCAAAATATTTATGGTAGCACTATAGATAGTGATTTGTATAGTGATATGAGCAATGGTTCTATAAATATATGTACTTATTCTCAATATGGACGAGGTAATAAACTATATAATCATAGATATATTCGCTTCTCTATTTCTCAAAATGGAAACTATACAGTTCGTGTAAAACAGAGTGATGGAAGTAATTCTGACCCAGATTTTTCACTATACAAAACAGCTCCTTTTATAAATATGGGAGCTTCAGAAGAGAGCGTATTTGGGGTAGAATCACACTCATATTCATTATCATCAGATGATTATCTATTAGATATCTCTGATTATAATAATTTAAGAAGAGCATGTTTTGATATTACAGTAAATTAAAAAAAGGATAAAAAATGAACAAAATAAAAACAACAAAACTATTAATAGCTTCTATTTTAATGATAAGCTTAAATAAAGAGGTAGCAATGGCAAAAGATAATAAAATAGCAGAGGGTACAACTATAGGACATTATCAGAAGCCTGGAGCTCCTGTTGATATAACTTATCATAGTACAAGAGTAGGATTAGATGAGATAGCAGATATAAATATATCATTAATAACTACACTTAACTCTGGGGAGATGGAAGTAAAAATAAACCTTGATGATAATTTAGAGCAGATTGGAGAAGCATATGATAGTGTATCATTTACTTTATCACCAAATCAAAAATCCTATAATATTAATCTGAAAGTTAAATCTTTAAAAGATGGTTTATATTATATTCGATTATTAGCTAAAGTTGATACTATTGGTGGAGCTAAAATGCGTGCTTTGGCAGTACCTGTTTATGTAGGAGATGGTAAATTGAAAAAGAAAAGTAATCAAAAAATTATGAAATCTTTAAGTGGAGAAAATATATCTATCTCAAAGGCTGAAGAGACTATAGAGATTATCAAATAGTTTAAAAGGGTATCTACTAGAACAGATACCCATCCCTATAATTAAGCTGTTTCTGTATCAATAATATCATCGTCTTTGCTACTACTATTAGGTATTGGTTTTGGTTTTGGTTTACTAGTCTCTTCATAAGTAACCATAGTTCCTATAACTCGACCACCCTCTTCAGTTTTAATATTCTTGACAGTGATTTCACCCTGTACAAAACCATTTTTACCTACTTCTAATAGTTCAGAAGCTGTAATTTTACCATCTATCTTACCATTTACTAAAACTTTTTTACTCTCTAGTCTATCTGTTTTTACTTTTCCATCATGACCCACCTCTATACTATCCTCAGCATTAACTCTACCATCTACAGTACCATTAATAATAACTTTTTTACTTTGGACTCTTTGAGCTTGAATATGACCATCTCTTTCAATTGTTACTGTTTTTTCTGTAACAATATCACCTGTTACATTACCACTTACTAATAAATGAATAGCATAAATTTTATGAGATACTTTACCCTGTTTTTTTACTTCTAAATCGCTACAATAAATTTCACCTTTGAGTTCACCATCTATGGCTACATTTTTAGCTTTTATTGTACCATTTACTACACCACTAACACCAATTGTTACATTATCGACTGTAATATCTCCATCAAGTATGCCCTCAACCTGTACAAAGTCACTACCTGTAATATTTCCTGCTACTCTAATACCTTTAGATATAATTGTTGCTAAATTTGCTTTTGGTTGTGGTTTTGGTTGTGGTTTTGGTTGTGCTTCTGGAGCTTTACTTACTTCTACTTTTGGTCTATTGCTTGTGTTCTTTTCTTTTTTATTGAAAAATGCCATTTTTCTACCCCTTCAATTTTTGATTTGGTTTATATGTAACTAATGATAACCAATAGTAGCTTAGTAGTTAAATAGAATTTAAAAAAAAATAGATATAATACGCGACCTCATTCTCTATGAGCAATATCTAATGAAAGGAATAAATATGCCAAAAATGAAAAGCGTTAAAGGTGCTGTAAAGCGTTTTAAAGTAAAAAAATCTGGTAAAATCAAAAGAGGAACTGCATTTAGAAGTCATATTTTGACAAAAGTAGATGCAAGTCATCATCGTGCATACAAGAGTCCAAAATATGTTTCTAAAGCTGATTCAGCTAAAATCAAAGAAATGATAGTTTAAAGATTAAAAAGATTGGGGTCTGACCCCCTAAAGTTCAAGTATAATGCTTGACACCTATTCTTAAAAAAGACATGGTAAAGGAAAAATATGAGAGTAAAAACTGGTACAGTTAGACATAGACGACATAAAAAACTTCTAAAACAAGCTAGAGGTTTCTATAGTGGAAGAAGAAAACATTTTAGAAAAGCAAAAGAGCAATTAGAACGCTCAATGGTATATGCTTATAGAGACAGAAGACAGAAAAAAAGAGACTTTAGAAGACTTTGGATTATAAGAATTAATGCAGCTGCTAGATTAAATGATATGAACTATTCTACATTTATGCATGGATTAAAAGTAGCAAATATTGAACTTGATAGAAAAATCTTGGCTGATATGGCAATGAATGCTCCTAAAGCATTCAAAAAAGTTGCAGATGCTTCAAAACAAGCATTAGCATAAAATTTTGTAAGAGTTAATTAACTCTTACAAAATAGATTATATTTTACAATGATTTATTATATTACTTATTACACAAAGTGTAGGTATGATTAAATTAATAGTAGGTATTGCTAACATCTACCTAGCCAATAGCTATAAAGATGCGTAAGTCCCACTAGAGTTTATAACTCTTTCTCCTCTTAGAAATCTTCTTTTATAAAAAGGTTTTTCATCAAATGATGTAATTATTACTTTCTTTTTAGCTGAACTCGCATGGATAAATTTACCATTACCTATATATATACCAACATGATTAACTTTACCTCTAAATTTATGTTCAGTATCAAAAAATACTAAATCACCTTTTTCTAACTCATTATAAGATACTTTAATACCAACATTAGCTTGATGTCCAGAGTATCTAGGTAGAGTAATACCATTTTGTTTATAAACATATTTTGTAAAACCAGAACAGTCAAAACAGTTTGGTCCATTAGCAGCCCATACATACTTGATACCTAGAAACTTTTTTGCTGTATCTATAATCTCCTCCTCTTTAGTAAGTTCAATCCAATTATTATTAATCTGAGTTGGAGTAGATAAATTCTCTTCCTCATAATTTGTATTATCTTGAATAACTGTAGCTAATTCATAAAGAGTATTATCTTCCTGAACAATTATAGTAGAGCTATTATTATCAGTATTATTTGAGAGAATTGGAAGAGAAGAGATATTTTGTTCTTTTGTATCAATAGAACTATTTTGCTCAATTGAGTTAAGAGCCATTTTGTTTGTTGACTTTGTTGGGCTAATCGTTGAGACTTTTTCTTGCATACATCCTGAAGTTAGAAGTGGTATAATAACCAATGCAAGAGAAATTACTTTGATTTTTCTCATGTATAAAGTTTCCTTAAAATAGTACATTTAACAACAATTGAGTTGTTATTATTAAAAATTTACATAAAAATTGTGTAGAAATTGTGTAAAATATGTTTCTTGTAGTTCATTATTAGTAATAGAAGTTAATAAATGTTTAAGAATATTGAATTGGTAATAATTTTTGGATTATTAAAAGGTGCTTTCAACTTTTTTAAACTTTTCTCAACCGTACTTGTTATTCCTGTGATGTATAAAATAATTAATCCTATTAATAAATGGCTTAGAAAGTTTTATGAAGTGGAAAGGTTAATTAACTGTTACAAAATCTCATAAAATAAGTGTTTAAAGATTTTAATTAATATGGCAGAGAGGAAGGGATTCGAACCCTCGATGAGTTGCCCCATACACGAGTTCCAGTCGTGCGCCTTCGACCACTCGGCCACCTCTCTATTGGTTGAAGATAGAAATTATAGCAGATAGTTTTTAAAAATTAATAAATTTAAGCTTTTTTAAGCTATTTTTAGTTAATATTTCATTGCCTCTTTTAGACCTATGCAATGGCATTGGTGGACAACGGGTCAGGATGGGAACATAGCAGCCCACCTACCTTTGCTGTGTGCCGTAGGTATCTGAAGGGGGTACTCTCTTATTTTATTTCTAATTAAATAATACTTCTTTTAAATATTATAACACTTTTCTTATTGTATAATTAAAATTATCTATTAAGGAGATTATTCAAATGAAACAACTTAAATTACTCTTGACATTTTTGGTACTTTTGACCTCTTCGCTTTTTGCTCTTTCGGATAAAGAGTTAGCTATATCTATTAATCTGTCTGGAAAACAGAGGATGTTATCACAAAAGATGACAAAAGAAGCATTTTTAATTCGTTCCAATATAGACAAAGAGGCAAATATTGAAAAACTCAAGAAAAGTAGTGAACTTTTTGACAAAATACTCAAAGGTTTAATAGATGGTGATAACTCCTTAGAATTAGTAGCAATTAAAAATAATAAAATACAAAAACAGCTAGAAGTAGTTGATAAACTTTGGCAACCATTCTATAAAAGAATTCAATCTGTTATATTGGGTAAAGCAGTAGATAGTAGTTATAAGTTCTTAGAACAGAATAATATATCGTTGCTAAAAGAGATGAATAAAGCTGTAGGAATATATACATCACAAAACAGAGGTAATAGTAAACTCAAATTAGCAAATGATATTAATTTAGCTGGTAAACAAAGAATGTTGACACAAAAAATGGGAAAAGATTTACTTTTTATTAGTAATAAATTCAAGCCTAAATATTATATATCTGATTTTTCTAAATCCCAAAAACTATTTACTAAAACACTTGATGGACTTTTTAATGGAGATAAAAAGCTTAAGCTAGTAGGAACAAAATTACCAAATATAACAACACAGCTAAATATAGTTAAAAAACTTTGGAGAGAATATCAGCCTATTTTGACCAAAGCAACAAAAGGTAAGAATATACAAAAAGCTATAAATGGACTAGATACTATTTTAGTTGAGATGAACAAAGCTGTAATTGAATATAGTAAATTGGTTAATAGAAACAAACAGAGACTCAAATTTGCTTCTATTATTGGTGATTTTATGAATAAAAATAATATGTTAAAAAGATTAGTAAATCTATCTGGAAAACAGAGAATGTTAACCCAACGGATGACAAAATTATCAATATTAGTATCATCAAATATTAATCAAAAAGAGAATAAAAAGAGACTTATTCAGTTCTCTTATCTTTATAATCAAACACTTGAAGCATTTAAAAATGGTGATAAAAAGTTAAATTGCATACCTATCAAAAATCCCTCTATTGATGAACAGATTGAAGTTATAGAAAAAAAATGGAAACCATTTTATAAACATATTCAAAATATTATAGATAAAAAAGATAAAGATGAAAAATCACTAAAATATGTAGTAGATAATAATGAAGAGCTTTTAAAGGTATCTGATGAATTAGTTAAAAGATATGAAAAATCAAATAAATCTACAAACTATTTAGATAAATCCAGACTACATATAGTCAATATTGCAGGAAGAGAAAGAATGTTGACTCAAAAAATGACCAAAGAGAAACTATTAATAATCAAAGGGAACAAAGAGTATAGAGATAAACTTCAAAAGACTATTAAACTTTTTGATGACTCTTTGAATGCTTTGATAAATGGTGATAGTAAACAGATTATAGTTAAACCAACAAATAAAACTATTAAAAAACAATTAGCAAAAGTGGCTTCGATATGGAAAAAATTAAAACCTCTATATAAGAAATCCAAAGTTACTAGAAAAGAGTTGTTAACTATCATCAAAGAGAACCCAATTTTATTATTCCAGATGAATAAAATGGTAAAAATGTCAGAGATTGAAATAGAGTATTGATGAGATATTAATTTTCATCATTAATCACTACCCATTCATAAAAGGGTAGTGCCTCAAATAGTATATTTTCTATTTCAAACTCATATTGAGTCGCTACAGTTACAATATATACCTTTTTTACCCCATTTCTCTTATATATAGAAAATTTGCTATGTGCCTTTTTCCAAAAACTCTCTTCACTCTCAAAAGAAGCAGGAACTATAAGAATATCTCTTTGTGTTAGGTATCCCATTATTCCGAAGGCTTTAAAATCTATCTTGTGTTTGATAAGTGATAGTGCTATCATAGTATCAAACTGTTTTGGAAAACTTTGTGTAAGTGTGAGATATTTAGCAAGTGCAAAATCAAAAAATAGAAGTTTTTTATTAGTAGGATTAATTATATCTGGAATAAATGATATAACACCTCTGCTTGTTAACTCTTTTATCTGTTTGTATATCAAATCTTTGGATATTTTGTATCTCTCTTTGGCATAGGTATAGAGTTGAAAAGTAGTTACAGTTGAACCATTGAAATGAGCCAATATATTAAGTAGCTTTAATTCTGATTGATTAAAATGACTTCGTATAAACTGTTGAAAGAGTTGCTCTTTAGGTGCTATTCCTATCGCTAAGTTTGGCAGAGTTCCTTGTCGTAAAAATAGATTAAATACCTGCTTTTCTGAACTATATTTTTGAAAAGAGAAAAACTCTTCATAATCTAGTAGTGGTATTTCCATTATCTTAAAATCATTACCATAATTATAAAACTTATCAGATATAATAATAAGTTGTTTGGTAATTGGAAACTCTTCAAAATATTCATGTTCATAATGGTCAAGTACTAATATCTCTATCTTATTAGATTGCATAAATCCCTCTACATCCTCTTCCATAATATCTCTAAATTGAAACTTAGGGTCTCGAAAATCTATATATAATATATCCTCAGAGTCAAAAGCCATCAAATAATCAAATACCAAAGAGGTTTTACCTGAAGCAGGAGACCCATAGATAAGTATTTTATTTGATTTAGGAATAGAAAATTTGCGTTGATGATAAGTATTAATCTCATTATTTCTATCGTAAAAATATTCTAGTAGTTGCATGTTTTAGATTTACCTAATTTTTTATCTGGATATCTCTTTATTTTGTAAAAAATCTAACTCAAAAGTTAGAGTACTAAAAAAACTTCAAGACAAACTTAAAAATGAGTTAAATTTTGATTTTTATAACTATATATTTTTAAATCAAACTACAAACTAATTTAGTAATTAAAAATCCACCAATAACCAACCAAGTAAACATACCCAAGGCAGTATAAATAGGAGCGAGTCCTAATCCTTTAAATTTAGCAAATCGTGTTCCCATACCTAGTGCAGTCATAGCCATAGTAAGCAAAAATGTATCTATATTATTAATAATAGCTACTATATTATCAGGTATTAGATTAAAAGAGTTAAATCCAGCTACACCAATAAAGTAAACAGCAAACCAAGGTATAACTAATTTGACTGAGCTACCATCTTCACCCTCTTTTTTGGCTCTATAGCTTAGATAAATACCTAATACTATTAACATTGGTGCAATCATAATAACTCTAGTCATTTTAACAATTACAGCATTATTTGCCATATCTAGTGGTGCATTTGGGATAGAAAAAGGAACTGCTACTACTTGTGCTACCTCATGAATTGTTCCACCCACATAGATACCAAATTGACTTGGACTCATATGTAAAAAACCTTGTGCTGGTTCTATAATTGCACTATATAAGAGAGGATATAAAAACATAGATATAGTACCAAATAGTACAACCATTGATACAGCTATAGCTGTTTTATGTCCTTCTGCTTTGAGTACAGGTTCAGTTGCTAATACTGCTGCTGCTCCACATACTGATGCACCTGCTGCCGTTAGCATTGAAGTATCTTCTTCCATTTTGAAAATTTTTGTCCCTAACCATGTTCCCATAATGAAAGTAGTTAATAACATAATAAGAGAAACTAAAAAACCTTCAGCTCCCACATCCATAATCTGCTGAAATGTAATCCTAAATCCATATATCACAATTGCAAAACGAAGAATTTTTTTCCCTGAAAATACAATTCCACTCTCCCAAGTATTAGGAATATGATTATGTAAAGTATTGGCATAGAAGATACCCATAACAATACCAATAACCAATGGAGATAATCCCAAAGCATGAATAGGAGCTAATCCTGCTATATAAGTTGCTGCTGCTGAAAAAATAGCAACAAATAAGATACCACTAATAGTACCTGAACGATTTTCTGGTGAAAATGCCATAAAGTTCCTTTTATATTAAAATATTCGATAAAATTATATTATTTTTTTAATTAAAAGTACAAGATAAATAATATTTATCAATATTTTTTTTTTAATTTGTTTCTTTTATTATTTATAAGGAGGAAAAGGATGGCTTTTAAATACGCGATTGTTTTAACAGGAGGAATTGCTACAGGCAAAAGTAGTGTGGCTAAAATTTTTAAAGAGTTTGGTTTCTATATTATAGATGCAGATAAGATAGCTCATAAGATACTAAATAGTAGTTATTTAGCTATAAGAGAACTATTTGGTGCAAAATATATTAAAAATCAAAAAGTAGATAGAAAAGCTTTAGGACAACTAATCTTTTCTAATTCTTTAGCCAAAAAGAGATTAGAAGAGTTACTTCATCCATTGATTTATAAAGAGATTAAAAGAGTATCTATAGAACAAGATAGTTATAAAAAAACATATATTATAGATATACCTCTGTTTTTTGAGACCAACCGTTATCCTATAGATAAAAGTATAGTAGTTTATATTTCCCAAAAAAAACAGCTAATAAGATTAATAAATAGAGATGCTTGTACAGTTCAAGAGGCACAACAACGCATAAATTCACAAATGAATATAGAAATAAAGAGACTCAAAGCAACATATTTGATAGATAATAGTAGGGATTTAAAATTTCTTCAGGAGGAATGTGATAGAGTTAAAGAACTAATTCTAACTAATTCTTAAAAGGTTTATTTATGTTTAAAACTGTTTTTTTTATTTTATTATTCTCTATTTTTTCTTTTTCTGATACTATAAAACTAGCTGATAAAGTCATAGTCAAAAAGTCAACGCATATGCTTTATCTATCATCAGGAGGTCAAATATATAAACAGTATCATATATCTTTGGGTATAAGTCCTAATGGAGCTAAAGAGATGAAAGGAGATATGCGAACTCCAGAGGGTATATATGTATTGGATTGGCGACAAAATAGCAAACTCTATAATAAATCAATTCATATTTCATATCCTAACAAAAAAGATATTGCAAAAGCCAAAGAGCTAAATGTTAATGCAGGAAGTATGATAATGATTCATGGTACTCCCTCTCATTGGTCTTTATCACCATTTGGGGATTGGATGCCAATGCTTTTAGATTGGACAGAAGGGTGTATAGCTATGAGTAATGATGATATGGAAGAAGTTTGGGAACAAACCAAAGATGGTACACCTATTTATATTCTTCCTTAATCTATGTTAAAATGATACTATGACTACAGATAATTATAGTGGTAAACTTCCACCCAAATTAGATAAACCAAAAGATAAAATAATTGTCAATAGACTCTTTAGTGCAACTCTTGAAGGATTGAGTGCTAAACCTATAGAGGTTGAAGCTACTTTTAATAAAGGTTTGCCTGGATTTGCTGTTGTAGGATTAGTTAGTAGTGATATACAAGAGGCAAAAGAGAGAGTTAAATCATCACTTTTGACCAATGAGTTCAAATTTCCACCACTAAAAATAACAATTAATTTAAGCCCTAGTGATATTAGAAAGAGTGGAACACATTTTGACCTATCTATTGCACTGCTTGTTGCCTTACACAAAGAGAATATATCAGAAGTTAATCTATTTGTATTTGGAGAATTGGGATTAGATGGACGGGTTAAATCTAGCTCAACACTATTTCCAATTATATTATCTCTCAAAGAACAAGGATTACTGAAAAAGGCTATTGTTCCAAAAGAGGCAATGGAGTATCTAAGCCATATAGCAGGAATTGATTTTATCCCTGTAGAGAGACTCAACGATGCAATAAAATTACTTAGAACCCAAGAGTATATTGCTAATACACAGAAATTCTCATATAAATCAGAAAAGATAGTTATAAATGGTCAAACCTATTATGATGAGATAAAAATTGATGCTGATTTCTCCGATGTCAAAGGACAAACCATAGCTAAAAGAGCAGCACTAATTGCAAGTGCTGGTATGCATAACTTTATGATGGAGGGAAATCCAGGATGTGGTAAAAGTATGATAGCCAAACGACTCAAAGATATTCTACCCCCACTATTAGAAGAAGAGATGCTCTCTATTGCTAAACATCAGTTTTTAGATGGTATAACCCCTGATTTCCTAGCCAAAAGACCAATTCGTTCACCACACCATACAGCAACAAGTGCATCTATATTTGGAGGAGGTTCATCAAAAGCACGAATAGGTGAGGTAGCTTTAGCTCATAATGGCATACTATTTTTTGATGAGTTACCACATTTTTCTAAAAATATATTAGAAGCCCTAAGAGAACCACTCCAAGATAGGAAAGTAAATATATCAAGAGTTAATGCCAAAGTAGAGTATGAAGCCGATATTATGTTTGTATCAGCTATGAACCCATGTCCTTGTGGAAATTTATTATCCAAAAGAAAAGCATGTCGCTGTTCAGAGAGAGAGATAAAACGGTATAAAAATAGACTTTCTGACCCATTTTTAGACCGTATTGATATTTTTGTAGTAATGCAAGAGATTAGTGCAGAGGACAAAAAAGGTATCAGTTCTAAAGAGATGAAAACAGCAGTAAATAGAGCTTTCGTAGTTCAAAAAAATAGAGGACAAAAGAGACTTAATGGCAAATTAACTGAAAATGAGATTGAAAAATTTTGTCAGTTATCATCTCAAGCCCAAAAAATTTTATTTTCTGCTATTGAGCGATTTGGACTCTCTCATAGAAGTTTAGGGAGTATTAAAAAAGTGGCTAGAACTATTGCTGATTTAGCAAATTCTAAAACTATTGAAAAAATACATCTATTAGAAGCACTCTCCTATCGTAGGAGATAATTATTTGTGTTATAATAAATAAATATAGATTAATAGATTAGGAGTATTTAAATGCGAAAATTTAAAATATTATTATTTATGATAACTATCTTCTTAATAGGTGGATGTGGTAATACCTATGTGAATGAAGATGTATATAGACAAGATTATGACATGTGGGAGTATATGACTCCTCAATATAGTTTTGATATTGAATATGCTGTATATGAAAATGGTAAAAGAACAGACTATTTTTATGAAACCACAAAAGTATTTTCGCCTACTGAAGTTCAAAGACAAAATGGTGATGAGATAACAGCATTAACTCGCTATGATGATGAGATTAGAGTAGAACAACCAAATGGTGAAATAGTAGAAGCTCAACGATTTATCAAAATTGGAGATGCTAATATATTCCAATCTTCAACTATTCATTCATGTAGAGCAGATGATTATTTTCGTAGTATAGTTATTAAAGGAGTTGAATTTTATAGAGTAATAAAAGTATCTTGTCAAACCGATAGTGGTAGTAGTGATATTTATTATGGATATAATGAAGGAATAGTATCTACATATAGAAATGAAAATGGTATTATAACAGAGATAGTGAAAGTAGATGAGCGACAATTACAATAAAACTATAATTTTTTCTAAAAACCCTTGACATATTAAAACTTTTTGACTATAATTGCACTCCTTTTTAAGACAGACTTGTTTTAGAAAAATAATTTCGGAGTGTAGCGCAGTCTGGTAGCGCACCTGGTTTGGGACCAGGGGGTCGAAGGTTCGAGTCCTTTCACTCCGACCATTTAGATAGTTAAATCAATGATTTAATGGTAGGCGTAGTTCAGTTGGTAGAGCACCTGTTTGTGGCACAGGTTGTCGCGGGTTCGAGCCCCGTCGCCTACCCCATATGATAATAGGGTAACCACCTAAAATGAAGAAGCGCTAGTGGCTCAATTGGATAGAGCATCAGACTTCGGATCTGAGGGTTAGGGGTTCGAGTCCTCTCTGGCGTACCATATATTTTGATTTAATTATTGCATTAATGCACTCGTAGCTCAGCTGGATAGAGCACCCGCCTTCTAAGCGGGCGGTCTCAGGTTCGAATCCTGACGGGTGTACCACTTTTTCAATGTTATGCGGATGTGGTGAAATTGGTATACACGCTAGACTTAGGATCTAGTGCTTCACGGCGTGGAGGTTCGAGTCCTCTCATCCGCACCATCTCAAAACTCCATAAAATAGGCATTTCTTAGGCTTAAGCTTTGATAGAGGGGATATTCCTATTTAAAAAACATCCATTTTTCCTGACTTAACCCAACAGCACTACAAAAAAACTCCCAAACCCCTAAAGGGTGCAACCTTAAAAACACTAAAACCCAAATTAATATATTTTTAAGAAAAATAGCCTAAACTGTCAATAAAAAGAGAAAATTATGTCAGTAAAAATCATATCAAATAACAAGAAAAAAATAACATTAGAAGTAACAATAGATTTAGATAATTAGAATTTCCTCCAAACAGAAGAGCTAATTATGGATAAAGTAAATGAGTTAGGACGAACAATTACAGAGGAAGCACTAAAGAAATTAGACATAAAAGAGAGAGTAATAATAGTAGATGGGCAGAAGTTATATGCAAAAGAGGTAAAAAAAAATTTCAGTAGTCGTCATTTTTCAAATTCTTCAAATGCAAACATCCCAAAAACAAAAGCCAATTGCCTATCTTTAGTTTCTGAATGAAGAAGTATTTCAGAGAGA
>Ga0256914_1001239_pt1 | contig 23835 bp, 19 predicted proteins | sample HulkmetaG_FD_191571 | JGI IMG/M metagenome (GOLD analysis project Ga0256914, IMG submission 191571) | Hydrothermal chimney microbial communities from Main Endeavour vent field at the Juan de Fuca Ridge, Pacific Ocean - Hulk | ecosystem: Environmental > Aquatic > Marine > Hydrothermal vents ... | reverse complement strand
CTAAAGATAAATATTTTGTAAAACAGCCTCCGTCTGAAGATAATATAGCATGGGGTGAGATCAATCAGCCTATTTCAAAAGAGATTTATGAAGAACTTTTACAAAAAGCAAAAGAGCAGCTTTCATCAAAAGAGATCTATATCATGGATGTTTATGCGGGAGCCAGTAAAAGCAGTCGTAAAAAGATAAGAGTTATTACCGAGATTGCATGGCAGGCACACTTTGTAAAAAATATGTTTATCCGTCCTTCTGAAGAAGAGTTAAAAGATTTTGAGCCGGATTTTACTCTTTATAATGCTTCAAAAATAACAAATGAAAAATGGAAAGAGCATGGTCTTAATTCCGAAGTATTTGTTGTTTTTAATATTGAAGACAATGTAGCCGTGATAGGCGGAACATGGTATGGCGGAGAGATGAAAAAAGGAATTTTCTCTATGATGAACTACTGGTTGCCTCTTGAAGGAAAACTCTCTATGCACTGTTCTGCAAATATAGGCAAAGACAATGATACTGCTCTCTTTTTCGGACTTTCCGGAACCGGTAAAACAACACTTTCAGCCGATCCCCACAGAAGACTTATCGGTGATGATGAGCATGGATGGGATGATGAGGGCGTGTTTAATTTTGAGGGCGGATGTTATGCCAAATGTATAGGTCTTGAAGCCGAGAAAGAGCCTGAGATTTACGGAGCTATCAAGAGAGATGCTCTTTTGGAAAATGTTGTTGCGGACGAGAGTGGAAAAGTTGATTTTAATGACGGATCAAAAACCGAAAATACAAGAGTCTCTTATCCGATATTTCATATCATAAATCATGAAGAGAGTTTGATGGGAACTCATCCTAGAAACATTATCTTTTTGAGTGCCGATGCTTTTGGCGTTTTGCCTCCTGTTTCAAAATTGACAAAAGAACAGGCTATGTACTATTTTCTAAGCGGTTATACGGCAAAAGTTGCCGGAACGGAAAGAGGTATAACAGAGCCTGTTGCGACTTTCAGCGCATGTTTTGGTGAGGCGTTTTTACCTCTTCATCCTACCGTTTATGCAAAACTTTTGGGTGAGAAGATAGAAAAACATGATGTTAATGTTTATCTTGTCAATACCGGATGGACGGGAGGAGCTTACGGAGTCGGTAAAAGAATGAGTCTGAAAGCTACAAGAGCCTGTGTAAATGCGATTCTTGACGGAAGTATAAAAGAGAGTGAATTTGATGTTACGGATGTATTTGGTCTTTATTTCCCTAAAACTTTAAAAGGTGTCGATTCTTCTGTATTAAATCCTAAAAATGCATGGGCTGACAAAGATGCCTATATAGAGACAAGAAACAATCTTGCAAAACTTTTTGTTGAAAATTTCAAAAAGTATCTAAAAGAGGATGCGGATTTTGACTACTCAAAAGCCGGTCCCCAACTGTAAAACCAAAGGATAAAAATGTCAAAGCTATGGTCGGGAAGATTTAGCAAACAGTCAGCAAAACTTTTGGATCTTTTTAATGCCTCTTTGCCTTTTGATCAAAAACTCTATGAAGAGGATATAGAGGGATCAACAGCCCATGCAAAAATGCTTTCAAAGCAGGGTATTTTAAAAAAAGAAGAGGCAAAAAAGATAATAGATGGTCTAAAAAGTATCAAAAATGAGATAGAAGAGGGGAAATTCGTTTTTGATGTGAGTGATGAAGATATTCATATGGCGATTGAGAAACGGCTTATTGAGATTATCGGTGATGTGGGTAAAAAACTTCATACCGCAAGAAGCAGAAACGATCAGGTCGCTTTGGATTTTCGCCTTTATGTTTTGAAAAAGAACAGACTGATTATCTCTAAAACAGAAGATCTTTTAAAAGTTGTTATAACTGTTGCCCAAAAGAATATCTCGACCATGCTGCCGGGAATGACACATTTACAACATGCACAACCTGTAAACTTTGCCTATCATCTTTTGGCTTATGCCTCTATGTTCAAAAGAGATATTGAGAGATTTGAAAGCTCTTATGAAAGAAACAACTGTTCGCCTTTGGGATGTGCCGCACTTGCCGGTACTCCCCACAATATAGACAGATTTTTTGTGGCAAAAGAGCTTGGATTTGAAGATGTTACGATAAACTGTCTGGATACTGTCAGCGACAGAGATTTTGCACTTGAGATTTTGTTTAATATCTCAACTCTTATGATGCATATATCAAGACTTTCCGAAGAGCTGATACTCTGGTCAAGCAGTGAGTTTGGATTTGTTACTCTAAGTGATGAGTACTCAACCGGAAGTTCCATAATGCCTCAAAAGAAAAATCCTGATGTTCCCGAACTTTTACGCGGTAAAACAGGAAGAGTCTATGGAAACCTCATCTCTTTGCTTACTGTTTTAAAAGGTCTTCCTTTGGCTTATAACAAGGATATGCAAGAGGACAAGGAGGGAGTTTTTGACAGTGTGGAGACTGCTTTGATATCTCTTGAGATATTAAAAGAGACTCTCAAAACGATGAGTGTAAACAGCAAGAAGATGTTAAAAGCCTGTCAAACAGGGCATTTAAGCGCTACTGATTTGGCTGATTATCTGGTGGAAAAAGGAGTGCCTTTTAGAGAGGCTCATTTCATCACCGGTAAAGCTGTTGCAAAAGCCGAGGAACTTGGAGTGGATCTTAGCAAAATTCCTTTTGAAGAGTTAAAAAAGATAGATGATTCGATAAAAAGTGATGTAATGGAAATACTCTCTTTGCAAAACTCAATGAATGCGAGGAAATCTTACGGAGGAACTTCTGAAGCTTCTACAAAAGAGCAACTTGAATATTTTAAAAAGTGGTTTGAGAAGAGGTAAGACTAATTTGATAGTTTTTAACTCTCTTTTTTGCCATTGCGGCAAATTTGTTTTTCTCTTCCATGTCTTTAAATGCACCGGAGGGAAAAAAGAAAGATTTTTGATCTGTATAGAGTAAAAATCCGCTTTCCAAAAAGATTACCTGTGAAATTTTATCCCATTTTATCGATTCGGTATTAATTTCAATTTTGTCATCATAAATTTTGATATTGAATTTTTTATTTGCATAAGGAGATTTGTCAAAGCTCTTTGATATGATGAATTTTCTCAAAGGCCATCTTAAAAGATACCAGTAAACTAAAAGTATGGAGGAGATAAGCAAAAGACCGACAGCTCCCTTTTTCATTTCTGCAACAACGCCAAATTGAGCCATTGCGATAAAAAGCCATCCTATATACCGTTTACCAGAATTTTTCAGTTCATGTTTATAAGCACTCTTGGCAGCTTTAAGAAAAGTTTCCTTGTCCCAAATATACGAGATGGAGATTTGCCTAGACATGTTCTTCACACTCTTTTATAATAAGATCTGACTTTTTTATACAGCCTCTGTTTTCCAGTTTTTCTATCATTTTTAGGGTAGTTTCATATTTTTCTTCATATATTTTACTGTTTTCTTCATATTTTTTCTTCTCTTTTTTTGCATACCACCATGCGATAGCTATGGATGTTGCAAATACACCGTATATCCACCATTGCCACTCTTTGAGATTTAAAAGTACTATAAAGTATTGTACGGAAAATAGAACGAAAAATTCTATTGAAAAGATGATTACAAGTATCGAACTTTGTTCAAAATCAAGAGTATATTTTTCTATTTCTCTTAGATGTTTTAGGTTTTCATTGACCTTTTTTGCATCTTCTTTGCATTCATCTTTTAAATTTTCTATTGCAATATCCCTTATATGGATATTGCTTAGATTGTATTCTACATTTAGTTGTTTATAAGCTTCCAAAATTGCAGGATGTTTTTGTAAAATCTCTAAAATTTCATCTTCGCTGACATTGTCTTTACCTGCAATTCTTTGCACATCCTGTAAGATTAGATCATATAAACCTACTGTTTTAATTTCTAAAGCAACTCTTTTTAAATAAATCAAAAAATCCGCCTCCCTGTTAAAAAATTGTTATCAAGGGGATAAAACCCCTTGATTGTAAAAAATCAAGAAACCACAGCCGGTTTTGGTTCTATACCGTAAGAAGCGGTTTTGTCTTTTGCAGGTAAAAAGATACCGATTAATCCTTTGATTCCCACTGACATAACGATATTTAATAAAAAGAGCAACCATGCAAGTAAGATCATACTTCCACAAATTGCAGCAAGAACCATATCTGTATGAAATTCACCGTTTACATAAAGATGTCTTCTTAACATTCCGTCAAGTCCTGCCATTCCCATAAATGCACCCATTCCTATACCGCCTATCAGATGTAGCCAGTAATGGGCATTTGAAAGTTTGCTTGAGAACAGTTTTGTATTGTTTGTAACAATCGGCCAAAGAACATATACGGCACTGTAAAGTGTCATATAAAGTCCGACTATCAATGCTATATGAACATGAGCGCCGATAATCCATTGGGTATTATGAAGTACTCTGTTCATACCCATATCCGCTTGAATGATGGCTGCTGGAACTGCCAAACCGAAACCGACAAGTCCTCCAAGAAGATATTTTAATTCCATTGTCATTTTAAGAGGTCTTGCTTTCCAAAGGGTTACAAGAGTGATGAAAAGTGCAAGTCCCTGGGTTAGAAGTTCAAATGCCGTTACCATTTCACCGGAGATTAGTTTCATCATCTCAGGTTGTCCTTGATCCGCCAAAAGGTGGTGAGACCATACCATCCATGAAACCAAAAGTTCAAGCATCAAAGCGGCTCTTGCAACATTTTCCATAAAGAGTTTTTGTCCGGTTATAATTGTAGCAAGAAGATACCAGCTACCCGCTACATAGATAAGTACCAAACCGTCTGCTACAAGGTCAAGTCCCCACCAAAAGTAATTTTTATAAAGCAGAGCATCGATAGCACCGACATCAAGAGGAGAACCTCCCAAATCAAATATAAGATATACAAGTACTAAAACACCGGCACCCAAAATTACCAAAGCATCTAAAAATGTATCAACCGTACCTCTAAATATTGCAACAACAGGAAGAGATAGAGCCGGTTCTTTTGAATATGGAGGTTTACCCGTAAGTTTATGCCAAAGATTCAACATACCGTCAATTCCAAAACCTGAAATCAAAAGTTCCTTTGTGGTTTTGTTTTTATGGACTCCGACTCTTTGAAAAATCGTAGCGTAAATATTGTAAATAAAACCCAAAGTTCCGATCATTATAAGAGCCACACCAACTATAAACACGATTCCGCCTACTACTTTAAACTGTTCTGTATCGGCAGGTAGTGGCCAGTAAAGTGTATAAAGAGGTGCATATTGCCATGCAAATGCGGCAATCCATGCCAAAGCAGTTCCGATTGTGATCATTAACCAGACAAAGTTTGCCAGTTTAACACTGTAAAGCGGTTTTTTTGTCAAAAACGGAACCAAAAACATAAATGCGGCAAAAACCAGCTGATAAGTTGATCCAAATATACCTACGATTGGGTGAACGGTCATAATGGAAAAATAGTGTTCAGGATGGGAAAACATAGGAGGAAGAGGATTTGATGGACCGGTTACGACCATTCTCATAATCATACCTTCAACAGCAACCAATCCGTAAAACAAAAAGCTCATTACAACAGCTCTTAAAGTTACTTTTTGCAAGGCATTTAAACTGTCTGGATCGAAGTTCGTACCTTCCATTAAATTTTTTACAAGACTCATTTTTTACCTCCATCTTTTTTACAACCTACTACTTCTACAAGATTTTTAACAAGCATTAAATCTTTTCCATTTTCGTCATATTGATGAGGACCGGAATACTCAGTTGACATTAGATCAAATACTCCGTTGTGATTGAATGTCCAAAGAATATCATTTGAATCAAGTATTCCGTTTACATCTGTACCGGGGTTTACCTGCATCTGTGTTACAAGTGAACCGTCTTGACGAAAAAGACCGAAACCGTAAACCAAATCACGGCTTTTAACATTAAATTTGATAGTTTGGCCGCATTGAATTGTGATTTTTTTTGGTAAACCTATCCACTTGTGTTTTTCTATCTCAAAAGTGTAAGTGGCATCAGGTTTAATCTCATGTCTGGTTATATCCTGAGATACCCAGGGAATAGCATTGTAAGTAAAGATATGGTGTCCTACACCTCCTGCAACCAAAAAAGCGATATAACCGTAAAACGGTATGCGTACTATAGATTTTGCTTCTTTTCTGGTTAGATTATAAGCAAACCATGCAATAACTGAAATAATCAGTACGGCATAGATACTGTAAGCTACCCAGTGAAACTTAAGCAACTCTAATGAGTTTGAAAAGCTCATCCTTCCTCCTTTTAGAATTTTTTATTAAGAAAAATGATTTTAGAAAAATTTTCTGCTCTTATCCTTGACCTAAATCAAGATTTTAGATTGTTTGTTGATTAAAAATTAAGCAATAAATAGATTAAATAATGAAATTTATATTTTAAGCTGATTAAAATATAATCAATACAAAATAATAACATAAGAGTTTTTTATATATAAAAATTGTTTTTTTTATGGATGTTAATCTATATTAAAAACATGGTATAATTCCACAATCTAAAATAATTTGTTTTAAAGGAATACTTGATGGCTGTATCACTACAAATCAGTGCAGAATCAAAAGTTGTAAAAATATATAATTTGACGAGATTAAAGATGGAAATTTTTGATATAAATATCGATGATCTCAATGAAGAAAATGATATAGATGAATTTTTTGACAAAGTTGATGAATTTATAGAAAGCGGTGAAGCGGATGCGATAAGTTCTCCGCTGGAGATTAGAGGAATAGAACCCGATGAGATAACAGATGCTTCTTTAACTCATCCAAACGGTGAAAAAAGTTCATTTAATATCGATGATGTGGAACTTGACAACTGCTCTTTGGAAAAATATGTAAAAGAGATAAAAGATGCAAAAGTGGGTGATATCATCTTTATAAGAAGTGAGATAGGTAAAGCAGAATGGAGTTTTACGGCTTCCTGTGAAGAAGAGACGGCAGATCCAAAAAATATTAAAATAGGATATTATAATTGTGCCGTTGAAATGGATACATATCAGGTTTTGAGTGAAAGTTACTACTATTATCTGTGTGATACTCTAAATCCCGATTATCTATACTATAAAGATAACAAATTTGAAACTGACGAATTTGATTTTGATCCGTTTTATATCTATGGACAACTCTATGTTATAAAAGAAGATTTACAAAGCGGTGAAAAGGTGATAGAATATATACCTCATGAAGGAAAAGCTCTTTTAGATGATATGGACGATCTGTAAAAAGAGGATGAAAATAGCGCTTTTAGCGTTATTTCTTCTCTTTTTTAATCTTTAAGGAAAGAAAGCCATTCAAATTTTTCAAAAATCACATCGTATTCGGAAAGATTTATATGCGAAAAAAAGTGATATTCCACATAAGCTGAGATAAGTAAAGCCAAACAGACATACGCAACTATCAAGAGCATAAGGATAAACAAACCTCGCTCTTCTTTCAAAAGCTGATGAAACATTGCAGACTCCTTTGTAAAATTTATTGCCCTTATATTAATTTGAGATTAATATATTTATTTATAATCATATTATAATATTTTTTAGTTTAAATAAAAATAAATAAAAACTTAAATCAAAATTATAATTTTTAAATCTTAAAATATCTATTGAATTTTACAAAGAGCTCAATCTTACCGTTTCAATCCGTTTACAGTTTGTAACATCTCATCTGAGGTTGTTATCGCTTTGGAATTTGCTTCATAAGCTCTTTGTCCTGTTATAAGATCGGTCATTTCCTCTACAAGTTGAACATTGCTCATCTCTACAAATCCCTGTCTTATCTGACCCAAACCGTTAAGACCGGGTGTTCCTACTATCGGATCTCCCGAAGCCTGGGTATTTACAAGATTGTTGTCTCCTATGGAGTGAAGACCTGCGGGGTTAATAAAATTTGCTATCTCTATAAGTCCCACCTGATTTAGTTCGGTAGAACCCGCCTGTTTTACCGATACCGTACCGTCGGTTCCGATAGCTACTGCTGTTGCATCTTCGGGAATAGTGATTTCTGGTATCAGTTTATATCCGTCACTGTTTACGATAGTTCCTTCACTGTCGAGTTTAAAAGCCCCGTTTCTTGTATAGGCTATACTGCCGTCTGGAAGTTGTATCTGAAAAAATCCGCTTCCTGTAATGGAGAGATCGAGATTGTTTCCCGTCTCTTTGAAATTTCCCTGGGTAAACTGTTTTGAGATTGCCGTAGGTCTTACTCCGAGTCCTACTTCTATACCGGTGGGGGATGTTGTCGTTGTGCTTGTGGCTATACCACTGTATTCCATGGCCTGATAAAAGAGATCGGCAAATTCCGCTCTTTGTTTTTTATAGCCTATCGTATTGACATTGGCAATATTGTGTGAAGTGGTATCTATTTGTGTCTGTTGTGCAAGCATTCCTGTTGCGGCTGTATATAAAGACCTTATCATTTAATCATCTCCTTTTATATTCTTACCGAGGCAAGTTTGTTGATCGCATCGTTATTGAGATCGTTCATATGTGAATCCATCACCTTTTGGTACATTTCAACGAGTCTGTTTGTTTCTATCAATGAGACCATTTCATTAACGGCATTTATATTGCTGAGTTCCAAAAAACCCTGTGCTATATAATCTCCTTTGTCTATTTGGCTTATTTCCTGATTCATGTTTTCTATATTATATAGGTTGTCTCCCTCTTTTTGTACTCTTTTTATATTTTCTACCTGAGCCAGAAAAAATTTGTTTATTTTTTTATTATCTACATACAGATTGCCCTCTTTGTCTGCGGTCAGTTTTCCGTTTGGAGGAATTTCTATATAACCTCCGTTGCTGTAATAGGTATCCGGCAAAACAGGATATCCCTCCTTTGTAACTAGTATTCCTTTATCGTTAATGGTAAAAGAACCGTTTTGTGTGAGTCTGACTCCTTGCGGAGTCTCCGCAAGAAAAAAAATATCGGCTCTTTTGAGAGTAAAATCGAGAGGATTGCCTGTCATTTTTATTCCGCCTTGAGTGTATTTTGTATATTCTTCAACAACTTTGGGAACTCTGTCAAGAGAGCGGTTTAAAAATTTTGCCGCCTCTTTTGTATGATTGGTCAAAGGAAGTTTATCTCTGTAAGTTTGATATATCCTTTCAAAGTCTCCTATAACCAAATCATCTTTTTTAAACGCGACGGTATTGACATTTGCCAAATTATTTGATATAACATCGAGGCGATTGAACTGCGTAACCATAGCACCGGTAGTATCGTAATAGCCGTTTTGCATATAAATTCCTGATGATTTGTTTTTATCAGTTATAAAAGCAATTTTTGTTCCAAAAATTTGTTAATATATGTTTACTTTGTGTAACAATTGGGAAATTTGTTTTAAACTTATGGAAAGTAAATATAATTCAAAAAAGGTAATATTAAAATAATATTTAATATTATATTAAACATTTTTTGATAAAATATTAGGTTTTAGAGAAATCTTTTTGTAAATGATTTTTCGGTGCAGTTCGATACTATAGCTACAAAATAATCTTAATGCTTACGGGGAAGGAGCACTTTTTAATGTCTTCAAAAGAGATTAACAAACAGCTTGAAGAGTTATTTCAAGAAAATAAAAACGGTGATATAGCTTATTCAAAAGTTATAGAAATTTTTCCAAAACAGCCTACTCTTGCACAGTCAAAAAAAATTGCTTCATTGATGAAGCAGCACAATGTGGATATCATAACTTCTGCTGAAATAGCGAAGAAAAGAAATATAGAAGAGGCGAAAAAGAGAGAAGAAGAGAGAAAAAAACTTCAGGATGAGGCACTTGAAGAGGAATTTGATCTCGCCCAGGACAAAGAACTCCTTGAGTGGTCAAGAAGTGACAGTCCGGTTAGAATGTATTTAAGAGAGATGGGGCAGATTACTCTTTTGACCAAAGAGGAAGAGATAGAGATAAGCAAACAGATAGAACTCGGTGAAAATATAATCATAGATGCTTTTTGCTCTGTTCCGTATCTGATAGATTTTATACTTGATTACAAAGAAGCTCTTATCAACAGGGAAAGACGGGTAAAAGAGCTTTTTAGAAATTTTGAAGAAGATGACAGTGATGATGAGAGTCAAGACAGCAAAAAAGACTCTACTAGAAACAAGAAAATTATAACAAGTTTTAAAGCTTTGGAAAAAGCTAAAAAAGACTGGATCAAAACAGTTGATAAAATGCCTCCTGAAAATGCTACTGAGGAGGAGAAACTTCATTACAGATTGACAGTGGCTTTTAAAAAGAAGATACTAAAAGACAGACTGCTTGATTTGGGACCTACAAGCAAACTTATAAATGAACTTGTAAAATCGATAGAAACGGCGCTAAAGAGTGATAAGGATTTTGACAAAGAGCTGAAAAAACTTGAATACAAACTTCCTCTTTTTAATGAAACTTTGAGAAAAAATCATGAAAAGATACTCTCAAATATTACAAATATGAGTAAAACGGATATCCTAAATTCCGTTCCCGAAGCTACAATGGTATCGACCTATGTAGAGATAAAGAAGCTTTTTCAGACAAAAGAGGCAAGTAAAAGCGGTTTTGATCTGCCCCCTGAAAAACTAAAAGAGATACTTGAACAGATTAAAAGAGGTAAGAAGATAGCTGAAAAAGCAAAAACAAGAATGGCAAAATCAAATCTCAGACTTGTGGTATCGATAGCAAAAAGATATACAAACAGAGGTTTGCCGTTTTTGGATCTTATCCAGGAGGGAAATATCGGTCTTATGAAGGCTGTTGATAAATTTGAATACAAAAAAGGATACAAATTTTCCACCTATGCCACATGGTGGATAAGACAGGCTATAAGCAGAGCGATAGCCGATCAGGCAAGAACGATAAGAATACCTATCCACATGATAGAGACGATAAACAGAATCAATAAAATAATAAGAAAACATCTTCAGGAGTTTGGCAAAGAGCCTGATTTGGATACAATCGCAAAAGATGTCGGATTGCCGGTGGAAAAAGTCAAAAATGTTATCAAGATCACAAAAGAGCCTATATCCCTAGAAGCGCCTATCGGCAATGAAGATGACGGAAAATTCGGTGATTTTGTGGAAGACAAAGGTTCTGTCTCACCGATAGAATTTATGCTTAAAAATGATCTGAAAAGTCAGATAGACGGTGTTTTGGAACAACTAAACGAAAGAGAAAAAGCGGTTATCCGTATGAGATTTGGACTTTTGGATGATGAGAGCGACAGAACACTTGAAGAGATAGGAAAAGAACTCAATGTTACAAGAGAGAGAGTCAGACAGATAGAGAGTTCGGCTATCAAGAAACTAAAACATCCCAAAGTCGGAAGAAAGCTCAAAAACTATATAGAAGAATGAAACAGTTTGGGAGGGATTTTTTAGAGGAGTGGATAGAAGAAGACGCCAATCCTTTTGTTATATTTAATGCAGACGGAAAAATAGAGTATCTCAATAAAGAGGCTCAATATCTTTTATCGGAAGTTTCCATAAAAGAGATATTTTCCATCTGCCAGACTTACGCTCCCATGACTTACGGATTTTCTACGGTTAATCTTGATCTTCATTACGGACCTTTAAAATTTTATGCGGTTACAATCGGTTATAAAGATGATGAATCCATAGGAATCAAACTTTACAGCAATCCTTCAAAAAAGCTAAATCCCATAAGTGAAGATGCGCAGAGCATAAATATTTATCTTCTTATTGATCTTTGTATAAATGCCTCTTTTACAGACAGCAGTGTCAAAGTGGTAAATGAGTTTGATCCCACTTTTCCGGAATTGAAGCTTTGTATAAACGAATTTACCAATATGCTGAATAAAATTTACAGATCATACTCAAAATCAACTGCAATCAAAACAAAACTTTATCTGAAAACCGGTGAATATATAAGATATAACAGTAAGAAATTTCCTATTTTTTTGATAGAGATAGAGGGAGACAAATTTGACAAAGAGGAGATATACGCTCTTGAAAAAAGAAGTGAAGAGATGAATATCACAGTCTTTGTCAAATCAAATACAACAACTTTAAAAGCACCTTTTGTAGCAGATGCCCTATAATCCAACAGTTTTATTTCCCAAAAAAATATTCCAAAATGAACTCAAACAGCAAAACTCCGCTCATCAGAAAAACAACTATCAATACAACCTGTTTCATATTTCTCTCTTTTTACATTGAATTGGGTATAATAGCATAAAAAATTATAAGAGAGAATAATGCAAAGGCTTACTAAAGAAGAAGCGTTAAAGCTTATCAAAGAGGCTGATCTAAATGAGCTTGGGGCGATGGCTTTGGCTAAAAAGAGAGAGCTTCATCCAAAAAAAATAACCTCTTTCATCATCGACAGAAACATAAACTATACAAATATCTGTTGGGTAAACTGCGATTTTTGCGCTTTTTATCGACATGCAAAAGATGATGATGCCTATGTTCTTGATTTTGAGGAGATAGGGAAAAAGATAGAGGAGCTTATAGAGATAGGAGGAACACAGATCCTTTTTCAAGGAGGGGTTCATCCAAAACTGAAAATCGAATGGTATGAGGATTTGGTAGAGTGGATTCACAAAAACTATCCGTCTGTTACGATTCACGGTTTTTCGGCGGTTGAGATAGAGTATATAGCAAAAATTTCCAAGATATCCTACAAAGAGGTTTTGCAAAGACTGCATAAAAAAGGTCTTTTTTCCATGCCCGGAGCAGGTGCGGAGATACTTTCAAACAGAGTCAGAGATATCATTTCTCCAAATAAACTATCAACCAAACAGTGGCTTGAGATTCACAAAAACGCCCATGAGATCGGGATGAAAACGACTGCTACAATGATGTTTGGGAGTGTGGAGAGTGATGAGGATATCGTAAATCACTGGGAGATGATAAGAAAACTTCAGGATGAAACAGGAGGTTTCAGGGCTTTTATCTCATGGAGTTTTCAACCTGACAATACAAAACTCAAAAAGAGATTTCCCCATATCCATAAAAGTTCTTCAAACAGATATCTTCGCCTTTTGGCGGTCAGTCGTCTATATCTGGACAATTTTAAAAATATTCAGAGTTCATGGGTAACACAGGGCAGTTATATAGGACAGTTGGCGCTTCTTTTTGGAGCCAATGATTTGGGATCTACGATGATGGAAGAAAATGTCGTAGCGGCAGCGGGAGTGCATAACAGAATGAATCAGGAAGAGATGATAAAACTTATCAAAGATGTGGGGGAGATCCCTGCAAAAAGAGATACGGCATACAATATTTTGGAAAAGTACGCATCATGAAAAAGATTTTATATTTTATAATGATATTTTTAACGATACAAGGAGTTTTAGTGGCATCAGAGGTAAAAGATGTGGAAGTAAAAGGAGAAAAAATACCGCTTATTTATGAGAGGGATTCAAATCTTCCGATAGCTTCCATGCAGGTTATATTCAAAGCAAGTGGAAGTATGACGGAAAAAAAAGCGGGAATTGCAAGATTTACGGCAAAAATGTTAAATGAAGGGACAAAAACGGCTGGTTCGGTCGGTTTTGCAAAACTTCTTGAGAGTAAGGCTATCCATCTTAGTGTGAACAGCGGATCGGAGACTTTTGTTTTTGAGATATCCTCTTTGAAAGAGGAGTTTAAAGAAGCGGTCGGATTTTTGAAAGACCTTTTAAATGATCCAAATTTCACACAGGAGAGTTTTAACAAGATCAAAACGATGACTCTTGGAAATCTCAAACAAAAGGAGACCGATTACGACTATATCGCCAGTGTAAATCTAAAAATGCTTATGTTCAAAAACACTCCGATAGGTCATCCGTTTTTGGGAGATTATGAGAGTGTCAGCTCTTTTACTCTAAAAGAGATAGAAGATTTTGCAAAAGAGAGACTCGTTTTGGAGAGGGTTATTGTCGTTACAGGCGGTGATCTCAGTGAAGATGAGGCAAAAAGATATTCAAAAGAGATTTTGGAGACTCTGCCCAAAGGTCAAAAGGGCAAGATCGGTTTTTATGATGCAAATGACAAGGAACTTGAAAAGATTATCAAAAAAGAGGATACAAAACAGGCTTATATCTATTTTGGATCGCCATATTTTCTGAAAGTAAATGACAAAGACAATTATAAATCCAAAGTAGCCTCTTTTATACTAGGAGCCGGAGGTTTTGGAAGCAGGTTGATGGAAGAGGTGAGAGTAAAAAGAGGTTTGGCATATTCTGCCTACGGAAGAGTCAATCTTACAAAATCTTACAGTGATTTTACCGGCTATCTTCAGACAAAACTAGAATCATCAAAAGAGGCTCAAAAAGTTGTAAAAGATGTGATAAAAAAATTCACAGAAGAGGGAGTAACAAAAGAGGAGCTTGAACAGGCGAAAAAGTTTCTGCTTGGAAGTGAACCGTTAAGAAACGAAACTCTAAGCCAGAGATTGAGCAAAGCCTTTTTTGAGTATTATCACGGATTTGAGCAGGGATATTATAAAAAACAGCTTGAACTTATCAAAAATCTCTCTTTGGAAGATTTAAACCGGTTTATCAAAAAACATACAGAGATCAACAAACTCACATTTGCCATCGTAACAAAATGATTTTTGAGAAGGAGGATGAAAAAAAGCTAAAGAAACTTGGGGTTTATAACCTCTTGGATTTGGCTCTTATGACTCCTTCTTCCTATGAAGACAGAAATCTTTATCATTTTATCAGGTTAAATGAACTAAATGCTCTTGATGCGACGATAGAGTCTTTTTCGATAACACCAAAATATATAAAACTCCTCCTTTTCGCACACAATCTAAACCAGACACTACCGGCATATATTTTCAATCCCAAAGCTTTTCACAAAAAGGCATTTGAGGTTTCAAAGAGGTATTTTCTGATAGCGAGGATAGAGAACCGTTACGGTCATATTCAAGCTGTCCAACCGAGGATCATTGACACGACGGGGGAGATCATACCCAAATACAAAAACAGAAGCATCAAAAATCAGATAAAAAAATATCTGACAAAAGAGAGACTCTCAAAATACCGCCTGAGAGAAGAGGAGATTTTGAGTCTGTATGAGATTCACTTTCCCACCTCTTTCAAAATAGAGCATTATGAAAAAACTCATATAAAAGTATTGAAATTTGTAGAAGTTTATAACTATATGCTGAAACTCTCTAAGAAAAAGAAGTTTTACAAATCAAGCAGAGTTATAAAAGCCGATCCTTTGCCTTTTATAAAATCTCTTCCTTTTAAATTGACCGGTGATCAGTTAAAAGCCATCAGAGATATCCAAAATGATTTTGCAAAAGAGTTTGCGGGTAAAAGAGTTGTAATGGGGGATGTGGGGTGTGGCAAAACGATGGTTATTTTGGCTTCTGCATTTATGATGTATCCTTTCAGATCGGTTTTGATGGCACCGACAACCGTTTTGGTTTCCCAGATATATGAAGAGGCGAAAAAGTATCTTCCGTCCACTTTTAAAACAGCTCTCATAACCAACAAAAGCAAAGCAGACGAGGATCTAAGCAGTTATGATTTTATCATCGGAACCCATGCTCTTTTATACAGAAAACTGCCTCAATGTGATCTTGTTATGGTTGATGAACAGCACCGTTTTGGCACATTGCAAAGAGAGATGATAAAAAAGCTGATATCAAAAGATAAACTCCATCCTCACTACCTGCAATTTTCCGCCACACCGATACCAAGAACGATGAGTCTGATAGACTCAAATCTTGTTGATTACTCTTTTATAAAAGAGCTTCCTTTCAAAAAAGATATCACAACAAAAATCATTACAAAAAACGATTTCAAAGAGTTGGTAAGGCATATAAAGAGTGAAAGTGCAAAAAATCATCAGACAATCGTTGTATATCCTTTGGTGGAAGAGAGCGAAACGATAGATTATCTCTCTATAGAAGAGGCTAAGGAGTATTGGCTCAAACATTTTGATTCGGTTTTTGTTACGCACGGCAAAGACAGGGAGAAAGAGGATATTTTGGAGGAGTTTAAAGAGAAAGGAAAAGTTTTGATAGCAACAACTCTCATAGAGGTTGGTATCTCACTGCCCTCTCTTACGACGATAGTCATCGTAGCTCCCGAAAGAATGGGTTTGGCAACTCTTCATCAGCTAAGAGGAAGAGTCAGCAGAAACGGACTTAAAGGATACTGCTTTTTGTTTACAAAAACTCCAAAAAACAGCAGACTAAATGCCTTTTGCAAAACATTAAACGGTTTTGAGATAGCAAAACTCGATCTAAAATTCCGCCAAAGCGGAGATATCCTAAGAGGAGAGTATCAAAGCGGAAAGAGTTTCAGGTTTTTTGATCCTTCTCAGGATGAAGATATAGCGTTGGAAGCAAAGAGGAGAGTAGGGGGATAAGCGGTTTTGAGTATCAAAAAAAGAACTCATAAGAGCCTTTTTTTGTCTCTTCAGCCAGAAATTTTTTGCTTTTTTGGATTTTGTTCATATCATGTTTTATATCGGTTTGTTTTTTTTCTATCAGTGTTTTTGCTTCGTTGATCAGAGAAAAAGCATTTTTCATATCCTCTACATTTTCAAAATCGGGCATATTGAAAATCAACTCTTTTAAATTTTTTATATCCTCTTCTATGATAGCGATTTTAAAATCATTAAGCCATTGCACCTGTTTTTGTCTCCTCTCTCCATGCTTCAAGCAGTCCTTTTGTTACCTTGATAACTGTCTCCAACTCCTCTTTTGAGTTGTTCATATTTGCGATTGAAAGCAGTTTTATTTGGTGGGTATAAAGACCGCTTAGATAGTGTGCCACTTCGCCTCCGTCATAATTTAGCTGATTGATAAGTTCAACAAAAATATTTACACTTTTGTTGATCCATTGGGATTTTGCTTCCGTATCCTCGTTTTCTATCGCTTTTTTTGCCAGAGAAGAGAATCTAAGTATCCCTTCATAAAGCATCTCTATAAGTTTTTGCGGTGAAGTTGTTCCAAGATGGTTTTGGTTGTATGCGGCATACGCCAGATTATTACTCATTTATCTTCCTTATTTTTTATTGGCGGCAGTATCTATCTGCATTTGAAGAGATTGAAACTGCTGATTTAGTTGATTTATGATTGCGTCGTATGAGGCAAATTTGGTTGCCATCATTTCATATCTTGTATTTAATCTTTCCATACTTTTTTCTCTCTCTTTGGTTAATGTTTTGCTTTTGTCATTGAGACTTTGTTCAAACATCTTCAAAGATGATTTCTCATCGCTTATCATATTTTTCAGGCTGTTGTTTATTTTGGTAAAAAGTCCCTCTTTTGTTTTTGATTTTCCGCTTGTTATGCCGGTATTGATACCGAGTTTTGAAAGTTTGTCGCTGTCGCCGGAAATGATGATGTCTCCTCCGCCTTTTTTTGTGATGGAGAATTTTTTTGTATCATCGTTGTATGAAGCTTTTATACCGCTTATATCGGCATTGTTTATGGCTTCTGCCAAATTTTTGAGATTGACTTTTCCCGCTTCGAGAGTGATACTTTTGCCGTTTAGCATAAAATCATTTGCTTCGAGTGCAAGTGTATCATCTGTCTGTCCGTTATCTGAAACTGTAAGTGTTGTGGGATAATATGTCGTTTTTCCTGCAAAGAAATTTTCTATCTCTTTTGGATCTTTTAACATTGTCTCGTCAAATTTTGATTTGTCAAACTCCATCATACCGCTTTCGTTTAGTTTGATACCAAAATCCGCTATTGATTTGCCATCTTGTATGGAGAGAAGATCTCTGTTGATCTGGGTTTTTATATCGATAATCGTACTGTTGCCCTGAAAAGTTCCTGCCTGTTTTGTTTCATCGTCATATTTTGTAGCTTCTGAGAGATTGCTCATAAGCTCGTTATAGGCTTTTGCAAAGTCTTTTATCAGATCGGATACCTTGTCGGTATCCTGTTCTATCTTGACAACGCTTTCTCCGGTTTTTTCGAGATTCAGTGTCAGTCCCGTTATCAGATCATCAACATTGTTTGATGATCTTTTTATCTCTATGCCGTTGTATTCAAAAACGGCATCCTGTGCGCCGGTACCTATCTGAGTCAGATTCAGGCTGTCGGCGGTATCTGAAGAGGCTATCTCTATCTTGTTTTTTGCTCCTGTTTCGTTTGATTTGAGGATAAGTTTGTAAGGTGTGTCTCCTCCTGTATCCAGGATGGATGCTTTTATTTTTCCGTCTGTTTTTTCATTTATTCTGTCTGCAAGATCAGACAGACTCATCGAGGCATCCACATCTATCTCATAATCGGTTGAGTCGATAGTCAGTTTGATGGTATCGTCTTTGTCTGTGAAGGAGGAGTTTTTTGATTCAAAACCTTTTGATTCGTAGATATCTCTTTTTGCCAGTGATTTTACATCAATCGTGATATTTTGTACCGCTACACCGGCTATTGCGGTAGCTGTAACAGACTCTCCGTTTACGCTTGTCTGTCTGTTTTGATAAAGAGTTTCATCTGAGAGAGAGCTTGTGGCGGATTTTACTTTTGCAACCAGAGTGGTTATAACGGAAAGATCTTTTTTTTGATTTTTGATTTTTGTCAGTTTGTTGTCTATCGGTTTTATTATGGCGCTTTCATCGGCTTTTTTCAACTTATCGATAACATCATAACTAAGAGCTCCCTGGCTGCCGAGTCCCAATGAACTTAGTGTTCCTGACATTTTTTATCCTTTTTTATCAAAAATAATTCCTATAAAATCTTTGACTTTTTTATAAAATTTCATAGCTTCTTCGGAGGGAATTGTTCTTATGATTTTTCCCGTACTTTTCTCTTTTACTTTTACAAAAAAGCTTTTAGAATCTTCATCAAAACTAAACTCTATATCGGTATTTAGCATATTCATTTGTGTATTTAAATCTTTTAGAGATTCATGAACAAGGGTTTTATCTTCTTTTCTGTTTTTGTCTTCTGTGCTGTTTTTTGTTTCAATATCTTTTATATATTGAACCATATCGTCTTTTTTTATAAAGTTTGAATGATTTTTGTTGATATTGTTATTTATTTGAGAAAAAATTTCCATGATATATGATCCTTTTATCTCTCTATCATTGGATATCGTCAAAATAAATATTCTTTTTAATGTTTACTGAGTGTTTACTTATCAAATATATAATTTTATTATCTTATAGATAAGGATTGTCAATGAAAAATTATATTTATAAAATATTTTTGATTTTTTTCCTCATTATAGAGGTAAATGCAAGTGATATCGATATAGAGAATTTTATCAAAAGGCTTTATACCAATATTTTTAAAAGAGATGCCGATGTGAGCGGACTGGCTCACTGGAAAGGGGAGTTAAAAAACGGCAAGAGCGCTGTTTTTGTGGCGAGGAACTTCTTTTTGAGTTCTGAAATGAAAAATCAAAATCTTGATAATAATGAGTATCTTAATGTAAGTTATAAAACTTTTTTTGACAGAAATCCTGACACGGAGGGTAAAAATTATTGGCTTGAACAGATGAGCGAGAACGGGATGATGAGAAGACAGGTTTTTTACGGTTTTTGTTATTCAAAAGAGTTTGAGAGCGTTTGCAACGAATATGGAATTGTTCATTTTTTGGCAGAAGATAAATTAAAAGCTTTTATAGAGAGATTTTATAACTATATCTTCAAAAGAGATGCGGGAGAGAGTGAGATAGAGTATTGGTCAAATAAGCTTAACAGCGGTGAGAAAACACCTGAAAATATTGTGAAATTTTTCTTTTTTTCCGATGAATTTAAAGCCCAAAATGTAAATAATATCGAATTTGTCAAAAGAGCATACAGAACGATTATGGGAAGAGAAGCCGAAAATGAAGGGCTTGATTTTTGGGTTGGAGAGTTAAATGGCGGTAAAACAAGAGAGTTTGTCATAGATGAGTTTTTAAAAAGTGAAGAGTTTGCAAATATCAAAGACTCTTTTTTGGAACCATCAAAAGATGCCATCTATGTAGCAACAAACGGCTCAGACAGTAATGACGGTTCAAAAGAGAAACCTTTCAAAACGATCCAAAAAGCTGTAAATTTGGCAAAACCCGGTGATACCGTTTATATTCGGGGAGGAACCTATAAAGGCAGGATATATATCCACAATTCCGGTTCAAGCGGTAAATATATCACTCTTAGAAACTATCCGGGCGAATCTCCGGTTATAACAAGAGACGATAATGATTTTAACTATCAAACCATTTTGATATCGGGATCATCATACATAAAAATAATCGGACTTCATATCATAAAAACCAGATCAACAGGTGTAAGAGTGCAGGGTCCGGCTGAATATATAGAGTTTAAAAACAATGAAATAAGCTTTCAAAATGCGGATGTGGAATCCTCCAAAAGGATAGGAAGAGCAGTTGTTTTTGCAGGGTATAAAGAGAGTCCCCTAAGGCATATTTTGATAGAAAACAACAACATTCATCACAATCATACAGGACGCAAAGGGGTTGAAAGTGAAGGGCTGACAGTTTATGGAAAAGTGGAGTATTTTGAAATAAGAAACAATAAAGTTCACGACAACGACTTTATAGGTATCAATGTTATAGGGAAAGAGACGGGAACTTATGCGCATTACGGAACACCAAGATACGGTATCATCTCTGGAAATGAACTTTACGGTAACGGCAGATTGAATAAATATTCAAGTGCTTCCTATATAGACGGAGCGCAGGATGTTATCGTGGAGAATAATTATATTCATGAAAATTTCGGTCCCGGAGTAGCTGTCAATCAGGAAGTTAAAGAATCATGGGTTAAACATGTGATTTTAAGAAACAATGTGATTTATAGAAATTATTATAATTCTTTTGGAAGTGATGCAAATTATGGAGGAATGATAGAAGATAGTATTTTTGTTCATAACACTTTAAATGATACGAAAGTTTATGATCCTAGCAGTGTTAAGCAGGAGAATCTTTTTTATCTTGGAAAAGGTGAAAGAAATGTTATAAAAAACAATCTCTTTTATAAAAACGGAGGTTTTGCCGTTATGCTTGAAGTGGCAGGAAGAAATAACGCTGCACCGTGGGAGATTGATTATAACGGATTTTTCCCGACGGTCTCTTCCCAAAATATGATCATAAGAAACAACACTCTTTACAAATCGATAGAATCCTATCAAGCCGCAGGTTCTCCACACGCTTTTTCAAGCTCTGATCCGATGATAACGAGTGATTTTCATCTAAAAAGCGGTAGTCCCTGTATAGACAGAGGAGGGGCATTGACTGTTACCTCAAACAGTGGCAGCGGAAATGTCGTAAAAGTGGATGATGCCAGATATTTTACCGGAAGATGGGGTTTAAAAAGCGGTGAAAATATAATGATAGGCTCCCAAAAAGCAGTTGTTCTAAGCAGTGATTACCAAAATAACACAATAACGATAGACAGAAACCTAAATTGGCAAAAAGGGGATGGAGTAACCTACGAATACAGCGGCAGCGCACCGGATATCGGGGCGTATGAGTATTAGTATAGTTTATAAACGGGATTAAAATCCCGTTATAAATTATATTGATAAAAATAAAATTGTCTTTTATTTTTTTAAATCAAATAAATATAAAAGCAATAAATAATAAAAATGTAACTTTTCTACACATTTTAACAAAAATAAAATAATTATTAAATTAATACACTACTATTTCTTAGAATTTCTTATATCATTAAATTAATATTTTTAACAAAGGAAATACTATGGGAAAAAAGGGAGGTAAAATTGAAATTTCATTGAATAATATAAAACTAAGTCAAAATATTGAGAATGATTTATTTAAAGAGGAATTTGATACTGTAAAAAGTTTAATAAAAAAAAGACTCAATGAAATTGATGAACTTGAAAATAAAGAAAGAGAGTATGAAATTTTAAAAATGCAAGATAGTATCTTTATTGACGGTGCAAGAGGGAGGGGAAAAACAACTTTTTTAAGAAAAATTTATAAGGAATTAGCAGAAGATAAAGAATTTAAAAATGATATTCATATTTTTGATATATTTGATTTAAACCATTTGTCAAGTGATAATAATATTCTTCAAATTATTCTTGCAACAGTTTTTAATGAAATGAATGGTTTTATCAAAGAGAGTAAGAATTATGATAAAAGAGAAAAACTAAAAGAACTTCGTAAAGAATTATTGGAACTAAACAGTATTTTTTTTGGAATTAACAAACTTAATGAAGAGGAAGATTATGAGCGTTTTTATATTTTACACAAAAAGCTTAATGTTGCAAAAGATCTTCATAAATTTTTCAAAAATAGTGCAGAATATTTTGGAAAAAAAATAATTATTTTATTTATAGATGATTTAGATATGAATTTTACACTTAGTTATGAAGTATTGGAAATTTTAAAATCATATTTTCTGTCTCCGAGAATTATACCCATAGTAGCGCTTGATAGTTCTCAGATATATGGGCTTGTTAAAAAAAAGCATTATGAATATTTTTCTTATGAAGCTAAAAGCAAAAGACATGAGATAGAAAAAGAAAATGGGCTAATATTTTTAAAAAAACTTCCATTAAAATACCTTCAAAAGATTTTACGCCCTTCAAGAAAAATAATTCTTCCTGATATGCTTCAGATATATAAAAATCATTTGGAAAAAGATATAAAGATTTTTTTTGTATATAAAAAGAAAAATATTAATATTAGATTTTCTTTTAAGAATATGTTGAAATTTGCTATTAATATTTTGTATGGAGGATATATATCAGCTGAAAAAAATGAAATAGATGATTTTAGAATTATAAATTATCTTAAAAATAAATCTATAAGAAGCTTTTTAGAAGATATGTATATATTAGTTCAATCTATAGAATATAACGAGAAAGATTATATAATTAATCGTTCTAAACTTAAAAATGCTTTTCATCCTTATTCAATAGAAAAATTATCTACAAAATATGATGCTGCTATTTGGGTTTGGGATAGTTATATAAAAACTGTTCATGAAGCTATAGAAGAGTATAAAATATATAAGAAGACAGATAAAGGTGAAAAAAACTTTATTATAGATTTAAGTGAAAAAGTTTTGGATATAAACGGAAATTATGATGAAAGATTTATGAGAGAAGACAAAACTTATATGAGACTTTTTTTACAAGATTTTTTTATAGACAAAATTACTTTATTTCCCAAAAAAAACAAAAAAATTATAGATTTTGATATAGAAAAAACTTTTTTAATTGAAGGAATATTAGAGCTTGTTTTAAGAGTGTTTATACCCATGATAATTTTTGAAGAGTTGGTTAATGCCGGAAGAATAGAAATTTCTACATCTAATTTTGATTATTTAAAAAAATTTGCGAGTAATAATATTATTGACGGATTACAAATTGCTTATAAAAAGTTTATATTTTTTGTAGTGAATAAAAATGAAAAGGATGAAAATAAAGAAAGGCTTAGTTGTGGTATAAAGTTTGATTTAAATGATAATAAATATGAAGAAGAAATCCCTATAACTTCTGTTGCTGTTAGAACCGATTATGAAGGAAATGTAAAAGAATATATTAATTTTTTTAATCATTTAGTTTTTATAATGGAAGCAAGTAAAGTTTTAAAAGATATAAAAGAAGATAAAATTAAAAAAATTAAAAAAATATTAAATCATTACGCATTAGGTAATAGAATTGTAGAAGATGAAAAGTATCTAAAAAAACTTGAATCTTTTAATGAATTTAAAATTAAAAACAGTAGTATAGGAATACTTTCTATGCTTGAATTTTCAAAAATGTTTTCAAAAAATTTTACAAGAGAGATGCGGAAGTATTGTAAAAAAGATGAAAATAACAAATCGGCAAATAGATATATAAAATTATGTTCAAATATTTTTTATCATCATTTTATACTTCTTTTTTTTAAATGTATTCCTTCAATTGACGAGAATATACAATATGATCAATCTTTTGTAGTTGCTGATG
>Ga0256914_1001238_pt1 | contig 23840 bp, 21 predicted proteins | sample HulkmetaG_FD_191571 | JGI IMG/M metagenome (GOLD analysis project Ga0256914, IMG submission 191571) | Hydrothermal chimney microbial communities from Main Endeavour vent field at the Juan de Fuca Ridge, Pacific Ocean - Hulk | ecosystem: Environmental > Aquatic > Marine > Hydrothermal vents ... | reverse complement strand
CCAATAACTGGAGCATCTCCACCGTTCATCTCACCATTCATATCAAAATCTTTGTAGACTGTACCCGAAATAGATGCATAGAGCAAAGAGCTAACAGTTGTACTAATGAAAAAGAACATAAATATATATATTTACACCATAAAAAATAAAAAACAATACTATTTTATATTTTTTAAAGTTATATTGTGTTAAATATAGTGATAGTGGATTGGAGTTAAGTCTGTTTGTCTCAGCTATCTACCAAAAATTAATCTCAACAGGGAGATTTGAGCCGATAGCTTCAGCTTAACCTAACTCAAGACCTAGATTTCCAGCTCTTGATAGGTATGGCATTAGTCAACTATTTGTAGAGATTTTTGCATTTCGTTTCGATTAAGAGTTAAATCTTCAATCTATCTATTGACACCCAACACACTCTTGAGAACGATCCTCAATATCGTTGTTTACCTCAGGAGATTGACTACGTAGATAGTAGGTTGATTTCAACCCATACTTCCATGCGTTCATATAGATCTCATTGAGATAGCGTCCACTTGCCTTATCTAGTGAGAGGAAGATATTGAGAGATTGCCCTTGATCGATCCACTTTTGACGAATGGCACCCGCTTTGATTAGAACATTTTGATCAAGATCATAACTTGGTGTATAGTACTCCCATGTATCAGGTGAGAGGTTAGGGACAACCACAGGGATTAATCCTGAGAGATTCTCCTCAAACCATTTACGCTTATAGACAGGCTCAATCGCCTGAGTAGTTCCTGTCAAAATAGAGATTGATGAGGTGGGAGCAACTGCCATAAGATAACCATTTCTCATTCCATCTCGTTTGACCTTCTCTTTGAGTGCCATCCAATCATGCGTATACCCAAAGAGTCCCCCTCTGTTAACCAGTTTACACGCCTCTTTATTGGCTTTGTCAATTGGGAATACCCCTTTGCTCCACTCAGAGCCTTCATAGTTAGGATAGACTCCCTTCTCTACTGCCAAATCACTAGAGGATTTAATCGCATAATAAGAGATTGACTCCATCACCTCATCAATCTTCTCAAAGTGTTCATCGCTTCCCCATGCAATTTTGGACTCTGCTAACATCTGAGCTTCACCCATGACACCAAGACCAATTGCTCGTGACTTCTCATTTGTCTCTTTGACTTTGGCTAAGGGGTAAAAGTTTAGATCAATAACATTATCAAGCATTCTAATAGCAATAGGTACTACCCTCTCGATCTCCTCTTTTGTATTGATCTTTGAGAGATTAACAGAGGCGAGATTACATACTGCAGTATCGCCATTTGTCAACTCCTTATCAACCATCCAGATCTCTTTTTTGTTGAGGGTGTCAAGTGCGGTAACTTTTTTGGCAGGTTTATGCATACCATTATCGACAGTTAACATCTCATCCTCTTCATAGACCTCAACTGAGCCATCAACAAATGTCAACTTGATTCTATAGTGATTGGGTGAGGTATTTTGAAAAATCTCCGTACAGAGATTTGAGGAGTGAATGACACCCACATGTTTATTTGGATTTGATCTATTTGCGGTATCCTTAAAGGTCAAAAAGGGATTGCCTGTCTCAAAATAGGAGCGTAGTATCTCTTTCCATAACCCCTTTGCCGAGATTGTCTCTCGTGTAATCTGTTGATTGCCTGACTCAAGTGCCAAGTAGCGTTCTTCAAACTCCTCTCCATAAAGATTGGTAAGCTCTCTTACCTCATAAGGATCAAAAAGCGTCCAAGTCTCATCAGCCTCCACACGCTTCATAAAGAGATCATTGAGCCACAAGGCAGGAAAGAGATCATGTGCACGTCGTCGCTCCTCTCCTGAGTTCTTTTTGAGATCAAGAAAATCACGCACATCAATATGCCAAGGCTCAATATAGACAGCGATAGCCCCTTTTCTGGTTCCTAACTGATCTACTGCAATAGCAACATCATTGGCGATCTTGAGAAAGGGGACAATTCCCCCTGCGGCATGTTTATGTCCATCAATATAGGATCCCATTCCTCGCACTTGAGACCAGTCCCAACCAATCCCACCACCAAATTTACTCAAGAGTGCCATCTCTTTAAAGGTATCAAAAATCCCTTCAATATTATCAGGAGTTGAACCGATATAACAGGAGGAGAGCTGATGCCTTGGTGTTCTGGCATTAGAGAGTGTGGGGGTTGCGGCCATCACCTCAAACTTACTTAAAATGTCATAGAATTTTTTTGCCCATGATTGACAATCAAGCTCATTTTGAGCCAAGAACATCGCAACCCCCATAAAGAGTTGCTGTGGAAGTTCAATAGGTTGTGCATCTTTATCTTTTAATAGATAACGATCATAGAGTGTTCTAATCCCAAGATAGGTAAACTGTAGATCTCTCTCAGGCTTTATATAATCATTGAGATCATCAAGATCATACTTCTCTTTTAGTCCCAAAAGAATACGTCCTTCTCTCTCTCCATGCTCAAAATATTTACTCAAATGAGCATAGGGGGTGCCTTTTTTCCCGCCAATATTACGTCCAACCTTATGATAGAGATCATACAAAAAGAGCCGAGCAGCAACAAATGTCCAATTAGGTCGATCAATATCAATCTTATCAACTGCTGTTTTGATTAAGGTTTGTTGTATATCTGCACTGCTTATCATATCACGAAACTGTAGGTTGGCATCAACCTCTAATTCACTCTGACTAACCCCCTTTAACCCGGCAACAGAGGCAGAGGTGTATTTTTGAATCTTTGTAATATCCAGTGTTTCAACTCTACCATTTCGCTTGACAACTCTTATCATTTAGACCCCTTGATTTAGTATAATTTATTCTTTTTATTTTACAAAAAAAGCACTTTATATTGTGTTAATGTCAATCTATTTAAAAACGTGCTTTTTTACATTTTTTTGTTTTAAAATCTCAATATCTTATTTGAATACCCTTGCAAAAATCTTATCCACATTTTTGGTATAGTAATCAAAATTGAAACACTCACGAATCTGCTCTTCGCTCAAAGAGGTACGCAACTCCTCATCAGAGAGTAGATATTGTAAATAGAGAGACTCTCCCTTCTCATTGGTAGAGGCTTTTCCTTGTTGGATCTCTTGCCAAACCTTCATCGCATTTCGCTGAACAATACGATAAGCATCCTCACGGCTAACACCTGCAAGAGGCAACTCTAACAAGACACGTTGAGAGAATACCAACCCTCCTGTAAGGTTAAGGTTTTTCATCATATTTTCAGGCATAACCGTTAGATTGGCAATGACATTGTTCATACGATGCAACATAAAATCTGCTGTAATAAAGGCATCAGGCAACCAGAAACGCTCTGTAGAGGAGTGGCTAATATCCCTCTCATGCCAAAGTGCTACATTCTCCATTGCAGGTGTGGCATAGGCACGAATCATTCGTGCCAATCCTGTGATGTTCTCTGTCAAAATAGGATTTCGCTTATGTGGCATGGCAGATGAGCCTTTTTGACCTTTGGCAAAATACTCCTCTGCCTCATAGACCTCTGTACGTTGTAGATGTCGTATCTGAACAGCAAACTTCTCAATCGAAGAGGCCATAAGTGCCAAAGCAGTCGCCAATCGTGCATAGCGATCTCGATGGACTACTTGGTTAGAGCATGGCTCAGGCTTCAATCCCAACTCCTCCATTGCATACTCCTCAAGCTCCAAAGGTGCATGGGCAAAATTACCCATTGCTCCTGAGATTTGACCCACGGCAATCACCTCCATAGTCTCATTGAGGTTTTTGAGGTGTCGCGCCATCTCGTCATACCAAACTGCCAATGTCAAACCAAAAGTGATAGGCTCACCATGAATACCATGAGAGCGACCGACCATTAATGTATACTTATGCTCTTTGGCTCTCTTTTCGATTGATGCCATCAACATCTTGACATCTTCTATAATAATCTCCAAAGAGGCTTTCATCTGAAGTGCCACACCTGTATCAACGGCATCTGAACTTGTCATGCCATAGTGAAACCATCGAGACTCCTCTCCTAAGCTCTCACTAACAGAGGTATTAAATGCGATAAGATCGTGTTTGGTGATGGCTTCTATCTCTTCAATTCTCTCTACTGAGAAAGTTGCGTTCTCTACAATCTTCTTACAATCCTCATCAGGGATCAAGCCCAATCGATTCCATGCTTTGACTGCTGCTTTCTCAACCTCTAACCATGCAGCGTAACGTGCATGTTGTGTCCATTTCTCTTCCATCTCTGGTCGTGCGTATCGTTCTACCATATTTATTCCTTGGGGTAATAGTTAGAATCATCAATTCGATCTAGTCGAACAAGAAGTTATCATGATTTTTTATGATAGAATTTTATCCAATTAGAGTAAAAAAGAGGTGAAAAATGCCATTTGTCAAACGACCTTTTCAGATAGAAAAACCGATCAAAGCATTTCTATTTGCCATGCGTCAATTTAATTTTAAACAGGGTGAAGCACAACGTCTTATTAGCAAGGGTCGTATTCTTGTCGATGGTCAATCAATCTATGACACCGCCGCTGTGATAGAGGGAGAGATTGAGGTGGTCTACTTTGAACCCAAAAGCCGAGGTATCAAACCACTCTTTGTGGATAAGAATTTTTTGGTTTTTGATAAACCATCAGGAGTCTTGGTTCATCCCAATACCATGTCAACAGAGTACTCTATGCTTGATGAGATACGAAGTCACTCAGGATCTCATGCCAATGCTACTCACCGTATCGATATGGAGACCTCAGGACTGCTTCTTGCATCACGACACAAGGCAAGTGAGAGGGTTCTTAAATCCCTTTTTGAGCACAAAGAGATTATCAAGCGTTATCTCGCATGGGTAGAGGGAGAGATTCAAGCCCCTTTTGAAGTAGAAGAGCCTATTATCATACGAGAAGACTACACACACAACAAGCACAAAGTAGCCATTGACCCCCAAGGGAGATATGCCAAAACCTACTTCAGACCACTCCTTTATGATCCCATACTTGACACCACACTAGTAGAGTGTCGCCCTATTACAGGACGCACACATCAGATACGCATCCATTTGTTTCACGTGAAACATCCCATCTTGGGAGACCCTATCTATGGAACATCCTTTGAGTCGAGTGATGCCTATCTCAATGGCACACTAACCCCACAAGATCGCTATCATGCCACGGGAGCCACTCGGCTTATGCTCCATGCCTATCGGTTGACATTTACCTATGGATCACGCTATGAGATTCTCTCTGCTGTTGACTTCAAAGAGGCACAAAGGGAGATCTGCCCCAAAGATCAGAGGCTTTTTTTTCAATAATCCAAAGGGGATCTACCCCCTTTCCCTTTTTAATCTTTGAGTGCTTTATAGACCCCAACGGCTGAGACTACCACAACCACCACAATAAATCCAACCATTATCCAATCCAAAATTGTCATCTCAAGACTCCTTTAATTCATTATCTCTTAACTGCCCACAGGCAGCGGATATATCCAATCCCTTGGACTCTCTAATAGTACAGTGTAAACCATGCTTGGTCAAGTAGGATTGAAATGCCTTCATATCTTGCTCATCAGGTCGCTTATAGGTTGTCCCTTCATAGGGGTTAAAGTAGATCAAATTGACCTTGGATTTGATTCCATTCAACAAGGAGAGGAGCTTTTTGGCAGCACCCAAATCATCATTGACCCCCTTAATGACAAGATACTCAAACATTACCCTTTTACGGTCATTGATGGGGAAGGCTTTGAGGGCATCAATAATTGACTGAATATTATAGGCTTTGTTAATTGGCATCAACTGCTCTCGAAGCTCATCGTCAACCGCATGTAAAGAGATTGCCAAATTGACACCAAGGTCAAGCTTACCTAGTTTGACAATTTTACTACTCAATCCAGAGGTAGAGATGGTCTGTCGATGGGGAGCAATTGCCATTCCATCAGGATCGGCAAATACTCGAGAGGATTGTGCCACAGCATCGAGATTATCTAGTGGTTCCCCCATCCCCATATAGACGATATTGAGTCGTCGATTGGCGTCAATCTTGTTGTCTTGTTTGATCAATCGGATCTGCTCAACAATCTCACCTGCACTTAGATCAGCGACAAAACCACTCTTGGCTGTCAAGCAAAAAGAGCAACCTACCTTGCAACCAACTTGACAGGAGATGCAGACCGTATATCGCTCTTGATGTTTGATCGATCCATCTTCATGATATTGCTTCTTTTTCATCAAGAGCAGTACCGCCTCTACGGTATTACCGTCATGAAGTTCAAAGAGATACTTAATGCTTCCATCCCTGCTCTGCTCTTTGCGAACAATCTTAAGTGGGGTTATGTTGTAGCGTTCTTCTAGTTCATCTCTTAGCGATTGTGGTAGATTCTTCATCTCATCAAATTCATTTACATAGTGATGATACAACCATGAATAGATCTGCTTGGCTCTAAAAGCAGGTTTGATCTGTTGAGACAACTCCTCTCGTGTAAACCCTTGAATATCAGGTTTTAAATTTCTATTTTTCTTCATCTTCTCTCACTTTATGCTCCATATATTGGGTTAGACGCAACATCGCTTCTCTATGGTTTTTGAGAAACATCTGATGGGCATCTTCGTCACATCGATTGGTCACCACAAAGAGACCACCCGCTGGAATATTAAACTCTTTGGCAACCTTGAGTACTGCATAGAACTCCATATTCTCCAATCCTATACCACGCTCAATATAGTATTTGGCAAGTGACTCATCTGTGGTAATATAGTTTGATGAGTTTACAATTGTTTCACGTGAAACATCCTCAGCCGTTGAGACCAAGTTGTCAATGGGGGTATAGGCATGGGCGTTAAAAAAACCATTCTCAATGTTTGTAGCCGTTTTGGACTCAACAATATCAAAGATCTCATGCTCTCCATAGGTACCTGCACTCCCCACAAAGAGCAAAAATTTAGGTTGCTCTCTTAGTAACTCTTTGGTAAGGTTGATACTCATCTCAATCAATCCTATGCCCATTGACTTGGCAAAAGGAAATTGCTCTTTCTCTCCAGCACAGATAATCATCCTCTATATCCTCACTGGAATGTTGTTGCTACGCAGATAGTATTTAAGATCCATAATATCTATCTCCTTGAAATGGAAAATTGAAGCAGCCAGTGCAGCATCTGCATCTCCCAAGGTAAATGCCTCTTTGATATGCTCCATTGTCCCTGCTCCCCCACTTGCAATAATGGGAATATTGACCACCTTGGCAATTCGTGAATTTAGATCATTGGCAAAACCTGCTTTGGTACCATCAGCATCCATAGAGGTGATAAGCAACTCTCCCGCACCACGATCATACGCCTCTTTTGCCCACTCAATAGCATCAATCCCTGTATCGTTGCGTCCCCCATGCGTAAAGATATGCCATCTCTCTTCATCAACTCTCTTGGCATCAATGGCAACCACAATACACTGCGAACCAAATCGTTTGGCTCCCTCATTGATAAACTCAGGACGCTTAATCGCTGCAGAGTTGATACTGACCTTGTCACACCCTACATTGAGCAGATTATAGATATCTGAAAGTTGACGGATACCTCCTCCTACTGTCAAAGGAATAAAGACCTCCTTGGCAACTTCACGCACCACATCAACAATCGTATCACGCCCCTCATGTGAAGCACCAATATCCAAAAAGGTAATCTCATCTGCCCCCTCTTGGTTATAGCGTTTGGCAACCTCTACAGGATCACCTGCATCTCTAAGACCGACAAAGTTTACCCCTTTGACGACTCGACCACTATCCACATCCAAACAGGGGATAATCCGTTTTGCAAAATATTCCATTATTTTCCTCAACTATTTATTATTCGCTATTAACTATTCGTTAAATATGGTAAAATTATATCCAAATTGTTAATATAGCTTAGCATGGTTATATCTAAACGAAATCTTAAGTAAGAATTGTGTAAAATGAACGAAATTAAAAATTTATCTGAATTTGCGACCAAACGTTTTGGTCAAAACTTTTTAAAAAATGACGCGATTATCAAACGAATCATCCAATCGATTCCCAATGATACCCTCAAGGTAGCAGAGATTGGGCCTGGCTTAGGTGATTTAACCAAAGAGCTTATTGTAGCTCGAAATGTCACAGCATTTGAGGTTGATAAAAGATTATGTGAGCATCTTCAAAATAGCTTCAGTGACCCCATCCGTCAAGGGGCATTGGAGTTAGAGTGTGGAGATGTGCTTGAGCGTTGGAAAGAGGGATCGCTATTAGATGAGAAATATCATCTAGTAGCCAACCTGCCTTATTATATTGCCACCAATATTATCTTGAAAGCATTAAAAGATGAGCAGTGCCAATCTATCTTGGTAATGGTTCAAAAAGAGGTTGCAGAAAAGTTCTCTGCAACCTCAGGGGAAAAAGCTTTTTCTGGACTCTCTGTACTCACACAGACGGTTGGGTATGGAGAGTTACTCTTTGATGTGGAAGCAGAGAACTTTGTTCCTCCACCAAAAGTGACCTCCTCGATCCTTTTAATACGCAAAAGACGTAGTGAATCAAACCCAGCATTTGAGGAGTTTCTCAAAGTTGCCTTCAAGCAACCGCGAAAAAAACTCTCCAAAAACTTGGCAACAATCTACCCAAAAGATAAAATTGAGATGCTCTTTAATAGATTTGATATCAATCCCACCATTCGACCTCATGAGGCTGAGACATCTATGTATCATCACTTATATAATGAACTGAACAAGGATAATATAGATGGAAGAGAAAAAAGCAACACAACAACAAGAAAAAATACCAACAGAAAAAAGAGTCGGTAGAGATCGACCAGATCGACCAAGACGATCACGAAATCCACATCGTACCCCAAAAAGCGAAAACAAAACAGAAGAGACCAAAGAGAAGAGAGCCAATAGCAACGCCAAAGAGCCTCATCAAAAACGTCCAACCAATAAAAAGCCTTTACAGAACAGAAGAACAAATTATAATAAAAATGGCGAAAAACGAAATAAAAATAGCATGGCAGCACTTGGTAGTGATATCAAAAAAGCCCTTGAGGAGAATCGAATTGCCAATGAAAAGCGTATGAGCCCATGGAGACAGATTGATATTGAGAATAAAAATAAAATTCGATTTACACCACTAGGAGGATTGGGTGAGATTGGAGGGAACATCGCGGTTCTTGAAGATGAAGAGAGTGCCATTATTATTGATGTGGGGATGAGCTTCCCTGATGAGAGCATGCACGGAGTTGATATCTTGGTACCTGATTTCTCTTATCTTCATGCCATTAAGAGCAAAATCAAAGGAATTGTCATTACCCATGCACATGAGGATCATATTGGTGCGGTTCCCTATCTATTCAAAGAGCTAAAATTCCCTATCTATGGAACACCCTTGGCTCTGGCGATGATTGAGAATAAATTTCAAGAGCATAAACTCAAAGAGGATGTGAAGTACTTCAACTATATCTCCAAACGAAAAATTTACGATATTGGCACTTTCAAAGTTGAGTGGATACATGTAACACACTCCATTATCGATGCCTGTGGATTGGCGATACAGACCAAAGCAGGGACACTCCTACATACAGCTGACTTCAAGATTGACCATACTCCTATCGATGGACTCACGACGGATCTTCAACGATTTGCTCACTATGGTAATCAAGGGGTTCTCTGTCTCTTCTCTGATAGTACCAACTCACATAACCCTGGATTTACCAAAAGTGAAGCGGTTGTTGGTAAAACATTTGATACCCTATTTGATCTTGCTAAGGGTCGTGTTATTATGTCTACCTTCTCCTCCAATACTCACCGTATCTACCAAGCGATGGAGCGAGGTGTGGCATCAGGACGAAAAATCTGTGTTATTGGACGCTCTATGGAGAGAAATATTGAGATTGCACGCAACCTTGGTTTTGTGGATATCTCAGACAAACACTTTATTGATGCCCATGAGGTCAACCGCTATGCCGATGCAGATGTACTTGTAGTCACCACTGGCTCTCAAGGAGAGGAGATGGCAGCACTCTCACGAATGGCAACCGATGAGCATCGCCATATCAAACTCAAACCTACCGATACCGTAATCATCTCTGCTCATGCCATTCCTGGTAATGAGGGATCGGTATCTAGCTTGATGAATAAGCTTGTCAAAGCAGGGGTGACGGTTCGTTACAAAGATTTTGATAATATTCATGTCTCAGGTCACGCTGCCCAAGAGGAGCAGAAGCTTATCCTAAGATTGGTGCAACCCAAGTTTTTCTTGCCTGTGCATGGAGAGTATAACCATATTGCCAAACATGCCAAAACTGCCATAAGCTGTGGAGTCAATGAGCGTAATATTCTGCTAATGAGTGATGGGGATCAAGTAGAGATCACCACCAAATACATCAAAAAAGTCAAAACTGTCAAGATAGGAAAAAGCTATATCGATAACCAAAACAACAAAGAGATCAAATCAGAGATTATCAAAGATAGACAAAAATTAGCAGAGGAGGGGGTGATTAATATCGCCCTACAGATCAATAAAACAACCAAAAAGGTTGTGGGCAAAGCCGTCATTAATACACATGGACTTGTCCCTAATAAGGAGCTTAAACGATTTAGTCACGAGATTGAAAATATTATTGAGACCCTTTTGCTCAATATCAAAGCAGAACAACTTAATAGTGCCAAAGCCATACAGGAGGAGTTAAGAACAGCCATTCGCAAACATATCATACGCACCAAACGGCGCTATCCTATTATTACCTTTGTGGTATTCTTAGTATAGGGTAGTACAAAAAGATACCTTCTCTTATGAGAGGGGCTCTCTATTAGATCTATCTTCTTTAAATAATATTTCTGAAGAAATATATAAAACAGAACAAAGCATTCTTTAAGTATTTCTTAATCCTATCACTATATAATATAATATACCCTCAAATTTATAAGGAGTCAAAGATGATAGAAACCTTCTCTCAAATTATCCTCTACCTAATAATAGGTGGTGTTATTGGTATTGTAATTGGCTATATGCTTGGCAAAAATTCCTGTAGAGATAATCTCTCTTACCCCACCAAAGAGATCAAGACCTCTCAACCAACAAAAGAGTCCTCTTCTACCATACCCCAACAACCCATTGCTGTTCAACCTGTATTGCTTAGCCAAGCACGTGAAGGGGGAAAGGATAACCTACAGCTTATCAAAGGCATTGGTAAAGTAATAGAGAGAGTACTCAATGAAAAAGGGATCTATCACTTTGATCAAATTGCCAGTTGGACAGAGGCAGAAGTAGCATGGATTGACAATGCCATCTCTTTTCCAGGTAGAGCTAAGCGTGAAAGATGGATTGAACAGGCTAAACAACTCTCACAGGGACTAGAGACAGAGTTTTCAAAACGTGTTAAGGCAGGAAAAGTTAATAGCAAGTAACCCCTCTTAACTACTCACTCTTTCTGTTTAAGTAAGCCAACTTAAGCAGAAAAACTCTTCTCTATCAGCTAAAATTCATATAAAAAATATTATAATAAAATAATTTAACACAGGATTTAATATGTTTAATGAGAAGGCAGAAATTATATTTTTTATATTATTGGCAATACTTATTGGTATTATGATCGGTTATCTCCTCGCTAAAAGTTCAAAAAACCAAGAGGAGGAGATCGATTCTGATATGCATATTGATGCGACAACAGGTATCGTATCTGATGACTCTCTGTTTAAGAGAAGATGCTAAAGAGCTAATCTTTACAATACTCTTTTGGGTCTCTTACAGCAAGTATGGTATAATCATCTCCATATTAACACAAAGAAAAGATAATGAGACTCAACAAATATATCTCACATAACAGTAAATATTCACGACGTGATGCAGATAGATTAATCGAAGCTGGTGAGGTGACGGTCAACAGAAAAAAGATCGAAAATTTTGCTTATAATGTAGAAGAGGGTGATCATGTAGCGATCAAAGGTAAACCCATCAAGGTCAAAACTGAGCTGACCATGATTGTCTATAATAAGCCAAAAGGAACACTCGTTACCAAAAAAGATGACCGTGGACGTACCACCATCTACCACAAACTTCCAGGGAAATTTCGACACTTTATTCCTATTGGACGACTAGATTATGCCTCAGAGGGGCTACTAATTATGACCGACTCTCCTAAGGTTGCAGAGATTATGATGCGTTCAGGGCTTGAGAGAACCTATAATATCAAAATTGACAAACCCCTTACTGCTGAGATGGAGGAGGCGATGCGTCATGGACTCATACTCGATGATGCCCGAGCAGGTGGTCACGAAAAGAGCAAAATCTATGCCATGGAGTTTGCACCATTTATCCATTATGAACTCAGGGGTGTTAGCAACCACTTCACCAAACTTCGCGTAACCATAGCCGAGGGGAAAAACCGTGAACTTCGTCGTTTTTTTGCTCACTTTGATGCAACCATACTTGATCTTAAACGGGTTGCTTTTGGCAAAATTGAACTAAATAACCTCCCTACCAACAAAACCCGATTCTTTAGCCGTCGAGAGTATGATGATCTCCACAAATATCTCAAAACCATACAGAGGATGGAGGCACAACAACAAAAAGAGGAGCAAGATAGAATCAATGCCCAACGACTCAAAGAGAAAAAACGCCAAAAGGAGCAGGCACAAAAAGAGCGAAAAGAGATCAAAAAGAGAGGATCAAAGCGCTAATGTCACTCGCACTCAAATACCGCCCTACTCGCTTCGATGAGATGGTAGGACAGGCTCATTTGGTTGGCAAAGGTGCTATATTAAGAGCCATGGTTGAGCGTGGAGGGCTTATTCATACATTTCTCTATGGACCAGCAGGATGTGGCAAAACCACTCTCGCACGGGTCATTGCCAACACGCTACAACGCCCTTTTTATGAACTCAATGCCACCACACTCAAGGTAGAGGAGTTACGCCATATCTTCAAAACCCACCACAATACCCTAGAGAGACCGCTTATTTTTATTGATGAGGTACATCGACTTAGCAAAAACCAACAAGAGGTACTGCTCCCTTTTATGGAGAATCGATCGGCACTTATTATTGGTGCCTCTACAGAGAACCCCTACTTCTCACTCACTTCAGCTGTGCGTTCTCGTTCTCATCTTTTTGAGCTTCACCCAATTGAAGAGAGATCGCTTGAGAGATACCTTGAGTATGTTCTTCTTCAAGAGCAAATCCACCTTAATAGAGAGACAAAAGCGTTCTTGATTAACTCTAGCAATGGCGATGCTAGGGCGATGCTCAATCTATTAGAGTCCGCCTTGGGTGTAGGAGAGGAGATTACACTTACGCAACTTCAAGCGATTCGCCCCCATGCAATACAGCTAGGCTCAGCAGAGGCAGAGAGTCACTATGATCTTAGCTCTGCAATGATCAAATCGATACGTGGTTCAGATATCGATGCAGGACTCTACTACCTAGCACGTCTCATTCATGGAGGAGAACCTCCCGAGTTCTTGGCACGAAGATTGGCTATTCTTGCGAGTGAAGATATAGGCAATGCCAATCCCAATGCTCTTAATTTAGCAGCCTCTACCCTCACCATTGTCAAACAGATTGGATACCCTGAAGCACGTATTCCTCTAGCTCAACTGGTCATCTATCTGGCATCTTCACCCAAATCCAACAGTGCCTACCAAGCCATCAATCAAGCTCTAAAATCGATTCAAGAGGGTGCTATCTACCCTACTCCTGAGCATATCAAACCTCATGCTAAGACATATCAATATCCACACGATTTTAATGGTTGGGTAGCACAATCTTATCTAAGCACCCCTATTCACCTCTACAGAAGCTCTCAACAGGGATTTGAGAAGCGATTGGATGAGTGGCTTGATAGGATTAAAAATCGATAATTGTTACTGAAGCATCTCCTTAACGGTTCGTACCACATTCCAACCCAAATCGGTCACAGAGTAGCCCCCCTCCAACATAAAGACCACAGGTCTCTCTCCTAGATCAAGGATTGAGCGAACAATCTTGACAACGCCACTATCAGATACATTGAGTTGTGCAAGTGGATCGCTTTGGTGTAGATCATAACCTGCAGATACCAAAATAATATCAGGATCAAAAAAGGCATAATCACGAGGAAGATCCTCTTGATAAACCTCCAAAATCTCATCATCTCCACTATCAGGCATTAGAGGGTGATTGGCGGTAAACCCTACTCCTCTATCTCGACCTCTCTGTTGCTCCTCTCCTGTACCAGGATAGGCAAAAGCTTGATGCGTACTAAAATAGAAAACCGTATCATCTGCATAAAAAGCATCTTGAGTACCATTACCATGATGCACATCAAAATCGATAATCATCACCCTCTTATAGCCCTGTTGCTGAGCATAACGTGCTGTAATAGCAATATTATTAAAGAGACAAAAGCCCATCGATTGTGTGGGTGTGGCATGATGTCCAGGGGGTCGCACCGCACAGAAGGCCCTCTCAAACACCCCTGCCCTAATCCCATCAATAGCACTCAGCCCTGCTCCCACGGCACTTAGTGCTGCTTGATAGGAGTCTTTTGAGAGGATAGTATCAAGATCAATGGGATGCTGTATAGCACTATGTTGTGCAATCTTTTTGATCAAATCGGGGCTATGAATCATCTCAACCTGCTCCACTGTCGCTACTTTTGGGGTGGTTATAATTAAGCTCTCCCAAATGGTTTTGATCTTAAGATTAATACTCCTAAGACGCTCTATCGATTCAGGATGCCCTACTCCTGTATCGTGTGCCAAATAGATCTCATCAGTTATCCATGCTACCTTTTTCATCTCTTCTCCTTTTTTATTAATGCCATAAAAATAAGCAAACTTGCCAAGACCACAAACATCTCACGAATCTCATACTGCATATTTGAAAAGCGATAGATCCTATATGATGCCATAGAGATCACCGTTGCCAACAAAATAAAGAGATAGTGTAACTTTACCCAAACGCTACTCTTTTGGCGTACCAAAAAGTATCCAAAAAGAGCCAAAGCCATAAGGTGACTAACCATATCCACCTTCACCCCAAAATCATCATAGAAGTAGATCTGAAACAAAGAAGAGAAGAGCACCACCAAAATTGCGTGAGGATCAATATCCCAATAGCCAAGCAGTGCATATCGACGCACCAAAGAGGGGTAGAGCTTGACAATCAAAGGGAGATAGACCAACAGCGTATAGACGGTGCTATAGATGATAGAGCTAAAGAGATTGCTATCAACCAAATTATGCAGATTGGTCTCATGCTGAAGATTCTTCTGCATAAAAAAGTCACCTGAGTGAAAATGAAAAATCTGTTGTCCCCAACTAATCTCCTCCATCCCTGCCACAAAAGTAAGCGATGAGAAGAGGGCTACTGCCCACCAAAACCATCGATCAAACCTGTAGTAGCGTAGAGATCGAATCCCATAAAAGGTAATACCAAAGAGCCAAAGAACACTCAACGACTCAAAAAGACCATTCTCCTGAGTTAGTGTTAACAAAAGATCTTGATAACCTGATACATTTGCAGTGATCCATACAGACCCAATAGCGATTAGATAGAGTAGCGGAATTGATAGTATTTGAAAATATCTCATAGATCAAATTATAACCCAAAACTACTTCACACAAGCAGAGAGGTAAAATTAAAAAAAGAGAGCAAAAGATCCTTTTTTACTCTCTTAGATAATTAAAGCTCTGCTGGATAGTCAGAAGGTTTGGTAAAGTAGAGTGTCTTATCTTGAGAATACTCAATACTACCATCCTTTCCTCTATCAATATTAAATACAATATACCAAGCTTTATCATCCTCTCTTTTAAGCTTGAAGATCCAAGAGTAATTATCATAATCATAAATAATTTGACCATCCTCAAGACGGAAAGTTACATCTTCACTCTCATCAGATATAATTTCTCCTTCAGAAGAGACTTCTATCTCCCGTCTTGTCGCTATCCTATCAGATCTGAATGTTGTTTTACCATATCCTTTAGTTCCATCTGATTCAACATAAGAAAGATCATAAACCACCTTATTTTGAAGCATCTCTTTAGTAAACCCAATAGAACTTTCTTCCTCTGTTTGAGAGCTATTGGTAACATCAACTTCATATTGTAAATCTTCTTTTAATTTCTCTAAATCAAAATAGATTTTTATCTTTTTATTTTGATATTCATAGAGAATATAATCATCATATTCTCCTAAAAATAGATAAACCTCATTCTCTGTATGATCAGTTAGAATATTACCATCAAGAGAGATAGTGTTAGTACCCTTCTCTCCCTTATTTTCTCCTTCAATTGTCTCCCACGTATAGGAGGTAACATCATTATTGAAGTGATCCTTATAAATTTCTATATTACCTTTATCATCCACATCAAAAGTGTATAAAGTTTTATTGGCGACAAGCTTTTTGTGATCCAAGGTCTCTCTATTTTTTATCTCCCTAGACTCACGCTCATCAATAAGTAGTTCTTTTGAAATAGGTGCTAAAGTTGCTTCAATACATGCTGTATCTCCATTACAGCTAGAGATATTTTGAGGTAGGGTATCTTGAATACCATTATCAATTAACTCCTCTGCCATCTCTCTCATATTCGCAAGTACTGCTCTAGGAGAGCTAAATGCTTCATCTCCTAATGTATTTAAGTTTATTTCAAAATCTTGAAAAAGAACATTATAAAACTTATCAACATTAGGCATCATTCTAGCACCTGCCACATCATTAGCACTTAAATAGCCTTTGTCTATCATCATTTGAAGAATAGAGAGTTCTTCTGTTTTTGGATCATAAATAAAAGTAAATTTACCATTATTATAATTGACTTTGGCAGGATCTTTAATCTCCATTAAAATAGGCTTCTTAGGATCATAATGTTCTAAAAAATACTCTCCATTTTCAGAGAGAGATACTTTTTGCATAATGGTCGGAATATCATCACCTCTTTTTATGCTCACTTTCATCTGTAATTCTGCTGATTCGCATACTCCATTACCATTACCATCCTGACAAATATTAGCAACTAAAGGATAAGGTATACCCACTACTTTTAAGATATGCCGAAGCACTTCTTTTGCCTTCTTACTATCTCCTCCACAACTGTTAAATCCTAATAATGTTACTATACCAAGTATTATAAATACTTTTCTTTTCATAATGAACTCCCTTCATAAAAAAAATTTAATTCAAATATATAATAACACTATTTTCTTTAAGAGATAATCAAATTTAGGGTATTTATTTTTAATTTATCAAGAAGAGGATTAACAGTAAATATGCTAAAATAATCTTAATTACTTTTCCAAAGGAGATCTATATGGTCACTCTCTACGAAAAACTTGGGCTTTTCTATCTTGGTCGGGATGTTGATAGAGCCACCCAAGAGGCAACTGATTCGCTTACGCTTCTAAAAAACAAAAACTTTACCACCCATGCTGCCATTATTGGGATGACTGGCTCAGGGAAGACAGGATTGGGGATTGGGTTGATTGAGGAGGCAGCGATTGATAATATTCCCTCTATCTTAATTGATCCCAAAGGAGATATGGGAAATTTGCTACTTACTGATCCCAACTTTGATGCTAAGAGTTTTGAGCCGTGGGTAGAGGATGAGGCAAATACCAAAGGAGAGGATGTTAGCAAGTATGCCCAAAAGATAGCAACCATGTGGCACGAGGGGATCAGACGAGATTATCAAGATAGCGATAGAGTAGCCAAATTTAGTGCGATCAAGAAGAGTATCTATACCCCAGGGAGTAGTGCAGGTATTGGGGTTAATATACTAGGATCACTCGATGCACCCCCCATGGAGATTATCAATGATGCGGATGGTTTTGCCGCCTATCTCAAAAGCTCTGTAAGCTCCCTACTCTCACTGATTGGTATTCAAGCAGATCCCGTTAGCTCCAAAGAGTATCTGCTTGTAGCACAGATACTAGCAACAGCATGGACACAAGGGCAAGATCTCTCCTTGGAGCAACTAATAGGTGCGATTATCAACCCCTCTTTTGAGCGTATTGGGGTTTTGCCACTAGAGAGTTTCTATCCTCAAGAGAGACGTTTTGCTTTAGCGACAAAATTCAATGCCATTATCGCCTCCCCTACTTTTGCAACATGGCTTCAAGGAGAGCCTCTTGATATCCAAAAACTTCTCTATGATGAGGATGGCAAAGCCAAAATAGCGATCTTCTCTATTGCCCACCTTAGTGATGATGAGCGGATGTTTTTTGTAACCCTTCTGCTCAACAAATATCTCGCATGGATGCGACGACAGTCAGGAACATCTGCACTTAAAACCATTCTCTATATGGATGAGATCTATGGCTTTTTCCCACCAAGCAAAAATCCCCCCTCCAAAGAGCCGATGATGATTCTGCTCAAACAGGCAAGAGCCTTTGGGGTAGGGGTGGTACTAAGCACACAAAACCCTGTAGATTTGGACTACAAAGGACTCTCCAATATCGGTACATGGTTTATTGGACGACTTCAAACAGCACAAGATATCGATCGAGTCATTGATGGACTTGGGGGCAAAGTAGGGGGAGGGTATCGTCGATCAGAGATCAAAGCCCTACTTGCCAATCTCAACAAGCGAACCTTTTTTATCAAATCATCACACCTAGAGGATATCCGACTCTTTACGACCCGCTGGGTCATGTCCTACCTCAAAGGTCCACTCAAAGCAATGGATATCACCAAGCTTATGAAAGAGAGAAAAGCCAATACCATCACCCCACTTGTGAACCAAACCACCCCAAAAGAGCCAAAGCAATATTTGCAACCCATTCAACTCGATAGAAGTATTGAGCAACGTTATCGTCTCGATGTAACAGGCAAAAATAACTTCAGAGCCACCCTACAAGCCCAAATCATCCTACACTACTACCAACAATCAAAAGGGATCGATGAACAAGAGGAGCACTGTTTAAGTCTGGATATCTATGAGGATGAGGAGTATCATTGGGAGGATGCTCAAGAGATAGAGGGTTGTCAAGCCGATACCACTACCCCTCCTAGCAATGCCTCTTTTACACCACTTCCTAGAGAGATCAGTGAGGATAAAGGACTCAAAAAAAACCGTAAACAACTAATCGATTGGCTCTATCGAACCCAACGACTAGAACTCTATAGATCTAGGTCACCTAGGCTCTCTTCAGAACCTTATGAGTCTTTGGGAGATTTCAAAGTGAGGATTCAAGATATCCTCAATGAGAAAAAAGAAAAAGCCATCGATAAGCTCCAGAGACGTTATGAGAAGAGAGAGCAGATCCTATTAAGACGATTAGAGCGTACGAAAAAAAAGCTAGAAAAAGAGGAAGCTGATGCCAATAGCTCCCTACTTGATACGGGAATTGCCGTACTTGGAGCGCTCTTTGGTCGTACCAGCTCTGCCAAGCTTACCCGTGCTATCTCCAAAGGAACACGTGCCTATAAAGAGCGAGGGGATATTGATAGGGTTCAAGAGCAGATCGATCAAATTCAAGAGGACTTAATACAATTAAGCGAAGAGCTAGAGGATCAGATCGAGGATTTAGCTTCTCAATATGATCTTCAAAATGTAGAGATCAACTCCTTCTTAATCAAACCCAAAAAGAGCGATATTCAGATAAAAAACTTGGCATTGCACTGGGTTATTTAGGCATTTTCTCCTTAATTGGAGATTCGATTTTACCTAGATGCGATACAATGGTTACCCTTTAGCCAATTTCTGCTAAAATTCCAAGATTATTTATGGAAAAGGATTGTAATGAACGTTACAGCAACAAAAACAGATACAGCTAATGTTTTGGTAACTGCAAAGATTGAGCAGAGTGATATCGAAAAAAATCTCAATAAAATTGCCAAACAAGCTGCAAAAACTGCCAATGTAGATGGTTTTAGAAAAGGAAAAGTTCCTGTAGCCATTATCAAACAGATGTATGGCGAAAAACTTACCCAAGATGCAGAGAGTGAAGCGGTTGGGGCAATTTTAGATCAAGCCAAAAAAGAGTTGGATATCAAAGCAGAAGATATTATCGGTGATCCTACCTTTAAAAAATATGAGAAGGTAGAGGATGGTATTGAGGTTGAGCTTACCATCTCATTGAAGCCTACTATTGATGCAGAGGGGTATGAGAAGTTAGCTCCTAGCTATGAAGAGCCAACCGTAGAGGAGGAGGAGGTAGAGTCTCGCCTCAAAACACTTCTTGAGAATAACTCACCTTTTAAAAAGATCAAAGAGGATCGCCCATTAGAGAACAACGATCAAGCCAAGTTTGATTTTGTAGGGAAGATAGATGGTGAAGAGTTTGAGGGTGGTAAAGCAGAAGGATTTGAGCTAGTAATTGGTTCTGGTCAATTTATCCCAGGATTTGAAGATCAAATGGTAGGAATGAGTCAAGGTGAGACCAAAGATATTAGCGTCACTTTCCCTGAGGAGTATCAAGCGAAAGATCTTGCAGGAAAAGAGGCTATATTTACTGTAACAGTTCATGAGATCAAAGAAAAAGCAGAAGCAACACTCGATGGGGAGATGATCAAACGACTAATCCCAGGTGATGAAAATGCCACAGCTGATACAGTCAAAGAGAAGATCTTAGAGCAGATCAAATCAGAAAAAATATCAAAACTTTATAATGAAGAGCTTAAACCTCAACTTATGGAAAAACTTGTAGCCGAGTATGATTTTGATCTCCCACAAAACATCGTAGAGCAAGAGATTGATGCACAGATCAACCAAAAAGCACAATCGATGAGCGAAGAGGAGTTGGCTGAGTACAAAGACAACAATGAGAAGATCAATGAGCTTAGAGAGTCTGTACGAGAAGATGCAACCAACTCAGTTAAGGCGACTTTCCTTGTCGATGCTTTGGCAAAAAAAGAGGGGATTGAAGTACATGATGCCGAAGTCTCTCAAACCATCTACTATGAAGCGATAATGAGTGGTCAAGATCCTCAACAAGTTATTGAATATTACCAGAAAAACAATCTCCTCCCAGCAGTTAAAATGGGAATGATCGAAGATAAACTTTTTGCAAAAATTATCGGTTTAGACAAATAATTTTTTTATAACAACATCTCCTATTGTGGGCATTTTGCCCACATATTACATACACCTCTAAGTAAAAAAAGTGTATTCTCCCAATTAATTATTATATAAAGGTAACAATAATGAGTTATATCCCCTATGTCGTTGAACAAACAGGTCGTGGTGAGCGAAGTTATGATATCTACTCTCGACTTCTCAAAGATAGAATCATCATGCTCTCAGGTGAAGTAAATGATCAAGTCGCCTCTACTGTTGTGGCACAACTACTCTTTTTGGAGGCACAAGATCCCGATAAAGATATCTACTTCTATATCAACTCCCCAGGAGGCGTTATCACCTCTGGTCTTTCGATGTATGATACCATGAACTATATCAAACCTGACATTGTCACTATCTGTATCGGTCAAGCTGCCTCTATGGGTGCCTTTTTGCTCTCATCAGGAGCCAAAGGGAAGCGCTATGCTCTACCCAATGCGCGAATTATGATTCATCAACCATCAGGGGGAGCTCAAGGACAATCAACTGATATTCAGATTCAAGCCCAAGAGATTCAACGCCTCAAAGATTCTCTCAATGAGATCATGGCAGAGAACTGTGGCAAAAAGCCCAAACAACTTGAAGAGGATACTGAACGAGATAATTTTATGTCCGCATCAGAAGCGGTAGCGTATGGTCTTATCGACAAAGTATTAACCAAGAGTTTCAACTAAGGGCTTCAATGGTTCGAGATATAGTAATCTATCCTGATAAACGGCTCAAACTGATCTCCAAAGAGGTAACACAATTTGATACCGAGCTTCATACTTTGCTTGATGATATGTATGATACCATGATCTCCAAAAAGGGAGTAGGGCTAGCTGCTATTCAGATAGGTGTTGCTCTGCGTGCGTTGATTATCAATATTCCTGATAGTGATAGTGATGAACAACCCAAAGAGAATACCCTAGAGATTATCAATCCCATCTTTGTCTCCCAAGAGGGCAAAGAGAAACACCAAGAGGGGTGCCTGAGCATCCCTGGTATCTACGAGGATATAGAGCGTGCCAAATATGTCAAAATTGAGTACCAAGATCGTTTTGGTAAGAGACACAGTATCGAAGATGATGACTTTTTGGCAGTAGCAATTCAACATGAGATTGACCACCTAGAGGGCAAAGTCTTTATCGAAAAGCTCTCTATTCTTAAACGTAAAAAGTTTGAAAAAGAGTGGAAGAAGAGGTCGAAATAACCTCCTCCCGACTTACGCCAAAAAAGCACTACAACTCCCTAAATATAGGGATTCCACAATTATTTTAGGCACTACCTAGGTCGTATCTTTAAATCATGTTTGGTAATCCTAAATGACTCTTCCACTTGCCAAAGGTTATTGTATTGGGTGAGTATCTCATCATTGGAAAGTGTAGAGTTTTTATTAACGACTTTTTTACAAAAGTGGTTCACCTGATTTGGATGCGATATCAGCAGGGATCACTTATGATTTTTAGTGATAGTAAATGACAAATATCTACTTGGTTTAATAGACTCTTGGGGAAGCCTTATTGTGATGGTTCCCCTTGGTGTTACTGACTATCCTCAAGCATTTGATGAATCATTGTCTTGGTAAAGTAGATAAATTTCTCAAAGAGTTCACTCTGATATTTGTCTTTGTGGTAGATCATCAAAAAATCTCGTTTACACTCAAAGTTCTTTAGAGGAATACGAATAAGTTTGTTGTTTCTAATCTCATTTTTGACAGATATTTTAGAGATACAGGTAAGGCATTGATGATTCATCAAGAGTGATTTGATAGACTCTGTATGTCCCAACTCCAAAAAGATATTGAGATGATCTACTTTGTCCTTGATATAATCCAAGAATACATCACGTGTGCCTGAACCCTCCTCTCTAAGTACCCATTTTTTGTTCTGTAGGGTATCTATAAAACAGGGGTTTGTGAGAGATCTATCTGTTGTAACCACTACCAACTCATCAACACCAATGACCTCTTTGATAATCTCAGGATCATTGACACGCCCTTCGATAAACCCCACATCGATCTCACCATTTTTGAGAAGATCAACAATGTGTTGGGTATTACCCTCTTTGAGCCCTACCTTAACTTCGGGGTAGTTATTCATATAGCTACAGATAATAGGAGGCATAAGGTAATCAACAATAGTGGTACTTGCTCCTACCCTGACCATCCCTTTGTTGATGGTGTTTTTAAACTCATACTCAATATCATTGAGTTTTTTGATAATGGGTGCAATCTCTTTTTCAAAAGAGCGTCCCATCTCATTGAGTATTAGTTTTTTGTTGATACGATCAAAAAGAGGAGAGCCTAAGATATTCTCTAGCTCCTTGATAGACATGGAGATGGCTGATTGACTTAGCCCCATTTTTTTGGCAACATTAGTTAGATGCCCCTCCTTGACAACATTAAGAAAGATCTCCATTTGTCGTAGTGTTAGTTTCATAATTAACTTCCATATCTTTATTTAAGTGTATTGTATCAAAAAAATAGCTCAAAATAAAACAAATCATCAAAAAAATTGTATAAAGTGGCAAAAGCCTCCCTTGTAACTACTATGAAAAGTAACATCATCATAGGTGCTGTAGCACATAAGAGGAATGAGCATGACTCAAAAACACTAGAAGCTGTATTGTCTCATGCAAACAAACACAGAACAAAACCTATTATTGAAGCCATCTGCGACAGAGGATACCGTGGCAAAAAAGAGGTAGAGGGTACTGTTATTTGTACTCTCTTGATGATACTTTTTTTAGTCAAAATAGCATACTTCACTTACCTTTTACGGCATATCAGAGCAGAGGAAAGAGAAAAATATGCTAAGCTTTATCTGATGTTTTATAGGTTGTGGTAAAATTGATAGTATAAAATTA
>Ga0256914_1001237_pt1 | contig 23860 bp, 25 predicted proteins | sample HulkmetaG_FD_191571 | JGI IMG/M metagenome (GOLD analysis project Ga0256914, IMG submission 191571) | Hydrothermal chimney microbial communities from Main Endeavour vent field at the Juan de Fuca Ridge, Pacific Ocean - Hulk | ecosystem: Environmental > Aquatic > Marine > Hydrothermal vents ... | reverse complement strand
CGACGGCGGTCCCCCCCAGGTGCCTCACCTCGCACTTGCCACCGTCGATCCTCACCTCCACCACCGCGGTCCCCGTGCCAGCGCTCACGACAACGCACTCTCTCATGCCTGCCAAGTAGGCACCTCCCCTACCGACAGCCTCTATTTCATCCACCTCCCTTACTGGTAGCCCCAGTATCCTGTCGGGGAGGGGTTTAGTCCTCCCCCCGCTTAGGGCCACCGCCTCAACATCGTCGAGCTGTATGCCCTTATCCGTCAGGAGCTTTCCTATGGCACCGGCTGCGGCAGCGAGGGGATCCGACGCGACGACCACGGTTTTGGCCAGTATGCCCGATTCCGAGGCAAGCACACCCTTGGTGGTGGTCCCCCCCATGTCGAGCCCTATTATGAGCAAGAAATCACCCCTTCGCAGATTTCCTCACAGCCGAAACCACGGGAGGCACGACTAGGATTGCGAACGGTAGCTCCCAGGCGAAGGTCACGAAAGCTATGGATAAGGCCGCCGTGAGCGATAGGGGAGTCACCTTATCACTGAAAGGAAGAGGGAACGCCTGACTCCAAGCTAGGAGGCCGAATCCGATTATTAGATGGCCCACTATGAGTCCCAGAACCGAGGCTGGGATGTATCTCTTCACCGAGTACCTGTCGCGACCAGCCAACTCTCCAATTATGTAGAAGCCTAGGAAGTTGGATGGTACCCCTACTGTGAGGCTCAGCAAGGCATTGCCGTGAGTCACCATGTCGGAGATGAAGATCCCTATCGCGGCCGACAGACCACCCACGAGACCCCCATAGAGACATGCAAAGGTGGCCGGAACCACCACCGCTGGCCAGAATCTGACACCGTAGAAATTGACTCCCAACCAGCTCAGGTACCCGACGATAGCATAGAGGGCCCCTCCCATGGCAGACAGAGTGAGATCCCTCACCCTCATTTCCGATCGCGTTATTACACTATCGTAAAATAAAAACCTCAGTCGAGGATCTTAAGCGAGGGGATCACCTCATCGCCCCGCACCTCGATCACCGCGTATCTGCCCAGCATCATCGGTCCAGCATTGACGAGAACAGTCCTACCTATTTGATCTATTCCGGGAGATTCGTGTATATGCCCACACACGCACAGGAGGGGTTGATTCTTCTCTATGTACTCCCTCAACGCCTTTGATCCGACGTGAGCTCCCGACCTTATCACATCCAGTTTGGTGCCATAGGGAGGCGTGTGGGAGACCAGCACATCGACCCGCCCTAGGGTTGAGAGGACATCCGTCATCTCCTCCTCCCCGAGCTCTGTCGGGGTACCGAAGGGGGAAATGTTCCCACCACCCAGACCTCCGAACTTAAGTTCCAACCTCCTCACCCTGCCGTGCAGGTTCGGACATCCCTCGACCTCCTCAACTTCTAGCAAAGGGGGAGGATCCATGTTCCCAGGCACGAACATCACTGGTCCGAAGCTCTTGGCCCCTCTCAGTATCCTCCTGACATCCCTCAGGGAACCGTTGGAGAGGTCCCCGGCCAACACTATCAGGTCGTAGGACTCCCTCTCCAGCGCGGACTTTAACTTCCCAGCTGAGCCGTGTATGTCCGAGGCGAGGAACAACCTCATGCGGATTCAGCCCATGTGAGGATATAAGGCTGAGGGGGATTCCATGGGTCGCACCGTGCTCAGGATCACTAGGGAGACGGGGATACCCCTCATGGGATCGGTGGCATTCGGCCTCATAGACAGGGGCACTAACCTGATACAGGTGAGGCCCATCTCCACCTGCGTATTCTCCTGCATCTTCTGCTCCACAGATGCCGGACCTAGATCGAGGACGAGGCAGACAGAGTATGTGGTAGAGCTGAATTACCTAATGGAGTGGTTCACAGCTGTTGTCGAGGAGAAGGGGGTGGACGATGTTGAGGCCCATATAGACACGGTTGGGGATCCCTTCACCTACCCCCAGATAGTGGAGCTGGTGGAGAGGATAAGGGAGGTACCGGAGGTCAAGGTCATATCTTCACAGACCCATGGGCCCCTCCTGACGGGGGAGCTGATCTCCAGGTTGGAGAGGGCCGGTATGGACAGGATAAACCTGAGCATAGACTCGCTCAATGAGGAGAAAGCCCGTTACCTATCGGGATCTCCTTGGCTCAGATTGGGGAGGATCTTGAGAGCAGCCAGGTTGATAGCTGAAAGTTCCATCGACTTATTGATTGCTCCCGTCTGGGTTCCAGGAATAAACGACGAGGACATGCCCCAACTAATCGAATTCGCCCTCAAGATAGGGGCAGGGAAGAGATGGCCTCCCCTCGGCATACAGAAGTACGAGGCCTACAGGGGAGGGAGGAGGCCCAAGGGCGTGAGGCCCATGAGCTGGTCAAGGTTCTACGCCAAGTTGAGGGAGTGGGAGGAGGAATACGGGGTCAAGCTCGTGCTGAGGCCCGAGGATTTTGGGATGAGGAAGGTGAAGCCGATCAGGAGGACCATGAGGAAGGGAGAGGTGGTCACGGTGAGGGTCGTGGGTCCGGGATGGAGGAGGGGCGAGGTTTTAGGCTCGGCTAGGGGGAGGGTCGTGACGGTGTTAGATGCCCCTCCCCTTCCCAAGGGATCGGAGCTGAGGGTGAGGGTGATAAGGGACAGGGACAACGTATACTACGCTAGGTTCATAGCCTCCTGACCTGTGAACCGCGCTGATCAGTCATGCTTATGATAGTGGCAGGTGATCCAGCCGGGGATTAGATGGAAATTTCCCTCTCTCGGGGAGAGATAGAGCTACTGACCGAACTCCACTCTAGAGGTGGTAGGGCCAGACTGGAAGACTTGGGCTTGGACAAGAGCAAGGCCGCAGCTTGGGCCAATTTGCTGAAGGAAAAGGGCCTACTCACCATAAGGGAGAGGAGGAAGAGGTACCTGACCCTGTCGGATAGGGGAAGGAGGCACTTGGAGGAGGGATTACCCGAGGAGAAGCTCATCAATTTGCTGAAGGAGAGAGGCGGTAGAGCCAGCTTGGAAGAACTTCGTCGCTATCTAACGGGAGAGGAGTTCAATGTGGCCTTGGGCGAGGGGCAGAGGAAGGGACTGATCAAACTGGAGAAATCCGAAGGTGGGACCGTCGCCCTCCTCGTGGGGGAGGAAGTTCCCGAGAGGTTCATCCTGGAAAAGTTATCTTCCAATCCCTTGGAGGAATCTGAAGTGGAAAGCGCCGTTCTGAAGGGTCTCAAGAGAAGAGGACTGGTGGAGGTCGTGGAGAGAACGGAGGTGGAGGTGGAACTCACTGACTTGGGCAAACAGGCTGCTGAGGGCAGGATAAAGGTAGTTGAAGAGACGGGTAAGCTCACCAGAGACCTAATACTCACGGGAGAATGGAGGAAGAGGAAGCTAAAGGCCTACGATGTGAAAGCACTCCCTCCAGTGACCTATCCGGGCAAGCCCCATCCCTACGTCCACTTCCTCGAGGAAGTGAGGGAGATCCTCATAGGGATGGGTTTCGTGGAGGTCAAGAGCCCCATAGTGGAGGCGGAATTCTGGAACTTCGACATCCTCTTCCAGGCCCAAGACCACCCCGCTAGGGAGGTTCACGACTCCTATCAAGTGGCCTTCCCCTCTAAGGGGGCGGATCTCTCCGGGTATTCCTCACTGGTGGAGAAGGTGAGGATGACCCATGAGCACGGCTGGGAGACTGGATCCAAGGGATGGGGCTACAAGTGGAGCTTTGACATAGCTAGGAGATTAATACTGAGGTCTCAGACCACCGCAGCCTCTGCTCGCACCTTGGCCTCCGGTTTGAAGGTACCCAGCAAGATATTCGCCATAGACAAGGTGTTCAGACCAGAAACTCCTGACAGGACGCATGCAATAGAGTTCCACCAGTGTGAAGGTGTTGTCCTGGCTGAGGACATGAATGTGAGGCATCTCATGGGCTTCTTAGCCGAGTTCGCTAGGCAGCTTGGATTCAGGGAGGTCAAGTTCAAGCCCGCCTACTTCCCCTTCACGGAACCCAGCGTGGAGGCCTATGTCAAGCACGAAAACCTCGGATGGATTGAGATAGCTGGTTCTGGCCTATTCAGGCCCGAGATGCTAATACCGATGGGATACGAATATCCCAAGGTGCAGGCCCTCGCGTGGGGGATAGGAATAGGCAGGTTGGCCATGATAAGGCTGGGATTGGATGACATAAGGGAGCTACACTCCCAGAATCTGGAGTACTTGAGGAGAGCAAAACTGGTGTGGTGAGATCATGCCCGTGATAACCGTGGACATGAGGGAATTCTTCAGGCTCCTCGGTGTGGGGCTGGACGAGGGAGAGATAACGTCCCTCCTAGAGTACACGAAGGTGAACCTCGAATCCTACGATCCGGAGGAGGGGGAGATGGAGTTCGAGGTCACTGCCGACAGGATGGACTTGGTCACCATGGAGGGGATGGTTCGCATGATCAAGGGGCTGATGGAAAGGGAGCTGGGCATACCCAAGTATCCCATGAGAAGGAGGACCTTCCAAGTGAGGGTCACGGAGAGCGTGAAGAAGGTCAGGCCTTATGTGGTGGCCGCCTTGGTGAAGGGGGTTGACCTCACCACGGAGGAATCCCTCATCTCCTTGATAGAAGCCCAAGAGAAGATACACGACACCCTGGGCCGGAAGAGGAGGAGAGTCTCCATAGGCCTCCACGACTTCTCCAAGGTCGTGCCCCCCATAACGTACGACGCCAGACCGGCTGATAGAGTGGCTTTCGTCCCTTTAGGCGAGTATGCAGAGATGACTGCTCAGGAGGTACTCGAGCAGACTGAGAAGGGCAGGGAGTACGCTCATATCATAGAGAATCCCGAGAATCTGGTCCCTCTCATACTGGATTCGAGGGATGAAGTCCTGAGCCTTCCACCTATAATAAACTCGGAGCTCACGAGACTCACCCCCGGGGTGAGGGACCTCTTCATAGACGTCACGGGAACCGATCTAAGGGCCATCTCGTACACATTAGAGATAATCGTATCGGCGTTGGGCGAGAGAGGAGGAGAGATACACACGCTGGAGGTGATCTACCCGGATATGACTCTGGAAACCCCGAAACCGAGGCCAAGCGAGATGTACGTGAGCGAGGACTTCATCAGGAGGATGGTGGGAGTCCCCATGGATTCGGAGGAGATCATTCATCAACTGAGGAGGGCTAGGCTCGATGCCTCTTCCAATGGGGGGATCGTTGAAGTACTGATTCCGGGCTTCAGAGCGGACTTCCTCCACCCCGTTGATGTGGCCGAGGAGGTGGCAACCACCTACGGCCTCAATAACTTGGGATACGAGCTGCCCCTCAACGTCATGACCGTGGGCAAGAGACATCCTCGGGAGAAGGTCTCCGCCTTGGTGAGGACCGTCATGATAGGACTTGGGTACCAAGAGGTCCTGAACTATATAATGACAAGCAGGACATTCCTCTTCTCCTCTGTGGGGAGGGAGGAGAGGCCGGTCGTTGAGGTGGCCAATCCGGTATCGGAGAGCTATAGCGTACTCAGGGACAGCCTGATCCCCGGACTGCTGCACTTCTTAGCTGCTAACACCCACGCTAAGTATCCCCAGAAGATCTTCGAGGTGGGTGACGTGGTGGTGGTCGATGAGTCGTACGAGACGAGGGCTAGGGATGAGAGAAGACTGGCGGCCGCTTACGCGGACTACTCGGTGGGCTTCGAGGACATATACTCCCATCTGAGGGCGCTCGCCGATAATTCGGGAATGGACCTCCAACTGGAGCCCCATCACGAGAGACCCTTCCTCAATGGGAGATGCGCTAGGGTGACGGTGAACGGTGCCGAGTCAGGTCTCATTGGGGAGATAGACCCGGAAATCCTATTGAAACTGGGTATAACAGTTCCAGTCGCCCTCTTCGAGATAAGACTCCCCATCCCGGGGAGATGATGGTAGGGGCGATTGCCCCTCACCACCATCTCGTTATGACCACTTTCTTATCGGTGAAGAAATCTATTGCGTCCATCTGACCGTGTAGCGTACCGAAGAACGAGAGCTTCCTCCCTCCAAACGGGAAGTAACCCAAGGGAGCAGCTACCCCTATGTTTATACCGATGTTGCCTGCGTTGACCCTCAAAGCGTACTCCCTGGCATACCTCCCAGATTCGGTGAATATGCTAGCGGCGTTCCCGTAGGGGGCTAGGTTATTGGAGAGCTCCACCGCCTCGTCGAAATCGTCGGCTCTTATCATGATCGCGACGGGTCCGAATATCTCCTCCTGCGTTATAGTCATTCCCTCCCTCGCATCCACGAAGACGGATGGGCCCAAGAAGAATCCGTTCGGGTACTCCTCCGACTTGAAGTCCCTGCCGTCTAGGATGAGCTTGGCACCCTCCTCCAGCCCCTTCTCTATGTAGTAGAGGACCTTCTCCCTTCCCTTCTTGCTCGCCATGGGACCCATGTCCACGGACTCGTCCAGTCCGTAACCTATCTTCAACTTCTTCGCTCCCTCTACGAAGGCATCGACGAATCTGTCGTAGATATCCCCCACCAGTATTATGTTAGCTGCGGCGAGGCACCTCTGCCCAGCCATATTGTAGACCGAGCCCAAGAGGTTGCTCACGGTCCTCTCGAAGTTTGCATCGGGCATGACGACCTCAGGGTTCTTGGCCCCTCCCTGAGCCAGCACCCTCTTCCCAGCCCTCGATGCCGTCTCATATATTATCTTCGCGACCGGAGTGGAACCCACGAAGGTGACTCCAGCCACATCCTTGTGGGTTATGAGATTATGAACCGTGTCCTTGGCTCCATTGACCAAGTTCACCACTCCGGGAGGTAGGCCCACCTCCTCATGTATGACCTTCATCACCCAGTACATGGGGGCGGGATCGAGCTCCGATGGCTTCAACACGACAGTGTTGCCGGTGGCTATAGCATAGGGGAGGAACCAGAACGGTATCATCACTGGGAAATTCATGGGCGTTATTATCGCGAAGACTCCGAGGGGCTCCCTTATGTACTCCTCATCTATGTTGCTGGTTACTCTAGTCATCTTCTCCCCCAGAGTCAGGGTGGGCATCCCTAAAGCCGCGTCAACGTTCTCAAGAGCTCTTCTGAGCTCACCTCTAGCCTCTCTTATTGTCTTACCCATGTTCTGGGAAATTATCCTAGCTATCTCTTCCTTGTGCTTCTCGATAGCGAGCTTGAGCCTGACTAAGTACTGTATCCTCTCGGTCACTGGCGTCTGACTCCATTCCTCGAAAGCCCTAGCTGCAGCCTGGACCGCCTGATCGACCCCTTCCTTCGTCGTGAGGGGAGTCCTCGCTATCACCTCACCCTTCGCCGGGTTATACGAGTCTAGATACTCGTCAGCAGGAGCTTCCACGAAGTTCCCATCCACGTAGTTGGGGACAATCCCGTAGTCCTTCCTTACCTCCTCAAGAACGGCCATTCAGCTCACCTCCTTGAGACTCTCCTCCAATGCCTCCAAGGCACCATCTATATGTTCGTAAGTCACGGTCAATGGAGGTTGGAGCCTGAGCACGGAACCTACCGCGCCTCCTACCCCTATGAGGTATCCCCTCTCCCTCATGAGCTGCCTGACTCTTTTGGCCTCACTCACGGCTGGCTCCTTGCTTTCCCTGTCTCTGACCAGTTCCACTCCTATCATGAGCCCTCTCCCCCTGACATCACCTATCAGCTCGATTTCGCTCATCATGTCTCTCAAAGCCTTCATTATATAGTCGCCCTTCTCCTCAGCCTGCTTGGGCAGGTTTTCCTCCTCCATGAACTCTATGTTCGCTAAAGCAGCTGCTGCAGATACTGGATTACCTCCAAATGTTGAGAGATGGTCGCCTGGCTCGAAGGAGTCGGCTATCTCCGCCCTTGTCGTACACGCGGCGATCGGGAACCCGTCGGCTATGCCCTTCGCCATGGTCACTATGTCCGGCTCTATGCCAAGATGCTCCATCCCGAACATCCTGCCCGTCCTCCCAAAGCCCGTCTGCACCTCGTCATCGATAAGGAGAATGTCCCTCTCGTCTAGGATCTCCCTCATTATCTTCGCGTACTCCTTAGGTATCGGTATTATCCCTCCCTCTCCCTGCAGTGGCTCCATGATGAGCGCCGCCACATTATTGCTCGTGGTGTAGTCGATCACATTGTTCAAGTATCTAGCGCACTCGAAGTCGCAATCGGGGAACTGCTTGCCGAAAGGGCATCTATAGCAGTAGGGGCTGGGGGTAAACGAGACTGCAGGCATGTACGGTCCCATGTCAAACCTCTTCCTCTTCCACTGACCGGTGATACTGAGGGTCCCTATAGTCCTCCCATGGAAAGAGTGAGTGAGAGCTATCAACTCGTGCCTCTTGGTGAACTTCCTGGCCACTTTCATGGCGCACTCTATTGCCTCAGCGCCGCTGTTTGAGAAGAAGGTTTTCCTCATGTTTCTCCCGGGAACTATCTCAGCCAACTTCTTAGCCAGCTTTATGGTGGGTGGAACATGGTACACGTAGGTGCAAGCATGAACGAGCTTCTTTGCCTGCTCTATAGCGGCATTCACGACCTTCTCGTTCACATGGCCCGCGTTAACAACTGCTATTCCCGCGAAGAAGTCCACATATCTCCTTCCATCAATATCTATCACTACGTCATTCTCGGCCCGATCAACGACCACGGGCTCCAATCTCTCAACAATAGAGGTGACGAGGTACTCCTCCGCCATACGAATGAGGTCTTCCCTCTCTCCCATAGCAATACCTGATAATGGACGGGGGGTCTTCTTAATAATCGTTGGGGGTCCTCCTGACTCCTAAGGTCGAGATAGGCCCCCTAGTAAACTATTTGACGAAATAAAAACGCGTAGCTCCCCATCTGCTCATCAATTTTTATAATAGAATATCGTCAGTACCTCCAGAAAACAAATCATAAATAGTCAAAGAGTATAGATTATGTGGGAAGAGGGGAGGAGACAGCTTACAGCATCTTGATGAACTCGGAGAGGAGGGCTCCTCCCCAAGCGATATCCTTCAGGTTAACTACTTCTACGGGACTGTGCATGCTCCTAAGTGGTATAGAAACTAGCCCGGTCTTCACGCCTCCCCTAGCAACTTGGATTGCCCAGGTATCCGTTCCATATCCTCTGAAGTCTGGTTCGATCTGATAGGGTATTTCGGCCTCTTTCGCGGCTCTCTCAAGGGTTTCCACGACTTCCCAATGGTATATCGGACCCTTGCTTATGGCTGGACCTTTACCGGTCTTGAGAACGAATTCTGCCGGCATCATTGGCTGCTTAGCGAACGTAACATCTATGGCTACAGCTATATCCGGTTTTAGTCTGTACGCAACCATCTCAGCTCCTCTAAGGCCTATCTCCTCCTGTATGGTGGCTACAAAGTGAACCTCAGCATCTATCTTCTCCTTTAATTTCCAGACAAGTTTGAGGGCCTCGATCATCGTGGCAACTCCAGCGGCATCGTCCAATCCTGGGGATGAGAAGTGATGGCCGAGCAATTCCTCTGGCTCATAGTCCGGTACCCCGTAAATCCCTGGCCTAACTCCGGCCTTTTCAGCATCTTCTTTACTATCAGCGCCGATATCGATGGCTAGATCCCTGATCTCCAGCTTTTTATCAGCCAATTCCTTGTAAGTCCTGAGGATGTGGGGCGGAAGCGCGCCCACAACACCCTTGACCTCCCCCTCATCCGTCAGGAGTTTAACCCTCATCCCATAGAGCACCTTAGCGTCCCAGCCCACCCCTTCGAATTTGACGAACCCATCTTCCGTAACTTCCCTGACTATGATCCCTATCTGATCTACATGAGCCGCCAGCATCACGACAGGCTTCCCACCCGGGTTTACAATGGCCTCCGAGTTCCCCCACGCATCCACTTTGAAAGCATCTGAGAAGGGAGACATGATTTCCTTGAGAACGGGTACAACGTTTCTCTCAATGCCCGTCACTCTGGGAATACTGGTCAATCTGAGCAGATTATCCCGGACACCCTCGACCTCTGGTTCCAAGTTATCACCGAATGGAAAGGTCCTTATTAAAGAAAAAGAGGATGATCCGATCACCATGTCCCTCAGGATAAGTGACATTAGAGCTAGGCAGATCTTGGACTCCAGAGGAAATCCTACCGTGGAGGTCTCAGTACTACTGGAAGGAGGGGCTTCAGGGAGGTTCTCTGTCCCGAGCGGCGCGTCGAAAGGGGAGAAGGAGGCTCTTGAGTTGAGAGACGGTGGAAAATGGTTGCATGGTAAAGGAGTCCTCAGGGCAGTAAGGAACATCAACGAGGTAATAAGACCCGCCCTTATTGGAATTGAGGCCACCTCCCAGCTGTACATAGATAGAATCATGGTGGAACTAGACGGCACGCCCAACAAGAGCAGGCTAGGGGCAAACGCCTTACTGGGGGTCTCCGTGGCTGTCGCTAAGGCCGCCGCCGCAGGCCTCGGCATGCCCCTCTACCGCTACTTGGGAGGAGTAGACTCTAGGACGCTCCCGGTACCCTTCATGAATGTGTTGAACGGAGGTGTTCACGCTGGGAACGATCTGGCCATTCAGGAGTTCATGATAGTACCGGCTGGGTTCAAAAGATTCAGAGATGCCCTCTTCGCCGGAGTTGACATTTACATGGAGCTTAAGCAACAACTTGTGAGGAAATTCGGGAGAATGGCCGTGAATGTCGGTGATGAGGGCGGCTTCGCACCACCCATGTCAAAAACGGAGGAAGCTCTGGATGCACTGATCGAGGCTATAGAGGAGATGGGCTATGCTGGGAAGGTATTGCTTGCCCTAGATTGTGCGGCCAACGAGTTCTACTCAAACGGGAAGTACAGCATAGATGGTAAGGAGTTATCTCCCTCGGAACTGTTGGATTTCTACGTGGATCTCGTTGACAGCTACCCCATAGTGAGCATGGAGGATCCTTTCATGGATGAAGATTGGGGCTCCCTGTCGGAGCTCACTAAAATCATGGGTAAGAGAATACAGATAGTGGGGGATGATTACTTCGCTACTAACCCGAAATTCCTTAGGAGAGGGATAGAAGCCGGGGCGGCCAATGCCCTCCTCCTGAAGGTTAATCAGATAGGGACTTTGAGCGAGGCGCTAGAAGCTGCGAACATGGCCTTTAGCCACGGGTACGCGGTCATGGTCAGTCATCGCTCTGGAGAAACGACGGACGCTTTCATAGCAGACTTGGCTGTGGCCCTGAATTCGGGCCAGATAAAAACAGGTGCCCCAGCTAGGGGGGAGAGAGTAGCCAAGTACAACAGACTCCTAGAAATAGAGGATGAACTCGGCTCTATTGCTCTCTTTCCAGGCCTTCGGCGAGTAGCCTGACGAAGAACTCATCCTTCTTTAGTTCCCTCCATATCTCATTGAGGGCCCACTGGCCGAGGGAGGCGAGTTCCCTCTCAGTGAATATCCTTATCTTCGCCCTTCCCCTTAGTATGGATGGTAACCTCTGCCCTCTGAAAGTATCGCCCACTAAGAGGGTGGCCTCTCTGTACCTCCTCCTCCTGAAGACGTACCATCTATCCTCCCCTATGAACGGGCCACCAAACGTCACCTCGCTTCCTACATACTTCAGCAGGAAGTTGTCCTCTTCCTTCATGCCAACAGGAGGCCCCTCTCGTCTCTCCAGCTCTGGGAGAAGCAGATGAGGTATCTCAGCAGCCACCACTATAGTGGAGGATTCATCAGTCCACCCGGAGGACCACATAGGATCGAAACCGTATTTCCTCAGCTCATCACCTAATACTCTCCCTAACTTCCTGGCTTGCGACCAGAGCAGCTCCCTACTCAACTGATCCGGCTCGTTCAACTTGGAGAGCTCCACTACAACTAAATGAGTTCCCCTCCTACGTAATTCCTCCTCCACGACGCTACTTCTGACTCTGAACTTGGATGGTCTTAGGGCCCTCTCGAAGAATTCGATGGACGGATTAACCAAGAACGCTCGGGCCGCCACCTTGAATCGATTGAACTGGGTGAGGGTGAGAGCAGCAGCCACATTCCTCCTCGGGTCCACTGGGTCTATAACCACAAGAGGTCCCTCTGGAAAGAGAACGGAAGCGTACTCCACGCCCAAGTGGTCCTCAGGATCTATGTAGACGGGAGGTCGCCAATCTTTAGCTGCCTCCAAAACCTCCAAGAAACCCCCATGATAGATCACTAAAAGCTCACAGAGGTATCCACTGAATCCACCAACCTTCTCCTCAGCCCCATAAGCATCTATTGACTTGAGAAAAGCTTTTAGGAGCCTCACTTCCGTAGGAGACTTCAATCTGGATTTAACGTACGAATTGTGGAGCGGGGTCCTGTCGACAGAACTGACTATTCTCTCCCCCTTCTCTATTCTGTACGCTGGAACGAGATCTATATCGAATCCATCCAGCTTCACTACCACGTAAGGATGCTCAGCGTAATTCTGAACATAGTCACCAAAGGCTTTCGCTGCAATATTCCTTATCAGTTCGCCTAAAGCATCCTTCCCCCCGACCTCCTTTGGAAATAGGACGAATATGTCGAGCTCGTAGTTGCCCGGCAGCCAAGTATCTCTCACAGCAGATCCTACTGGTACCACTTCAGCGTCGAACTCCAGCTCGTCCACTGCCCTCCTTACTCTACTCACCGCTTCCTTCAAAACGCTCTCCAGCTTTCTCTTCTCTTCATTTGATGGTGTAACGAGTTCCCTAGCCCGCTTCAGCACCTCCTCTATATTACTCGATGGTGGCATGCCTCTTGGCAAGATCCTCCTCACTCTTCCCTAAGAGCTCGACGAGCTCTGCTATGAGAGCATCGAAGTATATCATAGTGCTCAGCTCAAATAGCGTGCCTAGGGGAGTCAAAGGCTCGTGTATCCCGAGTATCTGCCTGGTGAAGTAATCCCTGCTGTTGTTCTTCGGGAGCACCCTTCCGCCTATTCTCACGACCAAATCCGCTATCTTGCCGAGACTGGATTCAGGGTAGCTGGTCACGGCTACCACATGCGCCCCAACCTTCTTAGCCACCTGCGCCGCTGAGAGAGGATACTTGGTCTCACCTGAACCGCTCACTACCACCACTAGGTCGCCAGGGGCTACCGAGGGAGTGACCGTCTCACCTATGACGTAAACGTGGAAACCCACATGCATAAGTCTCATGGCAAATGCCTTCGCCACGAGGCCGGACCTACCCGCCCCAACTACGAAAATCTTTCCCTCTCCAAGCGTCCTTAGAAGGGCTTTTATGAACTTCTGAGTTGATTCCTCGTCGACATCGGACAGGTTCTCACCTATGACATCGAGTAACCTACTAATGGTCTCTCTGATGGGCGTAGCGTCATCCCCTCGGATGCGCCCCCCGCTTTATTTAACAAATTAACTGAAGTGCGCATGGTTTTATTTGAGGGATCCGTGTCAAATTCGGACCCCTGATGGGAGCTGATATAGAGGATAACAGTGAGAAGCGCCCACCTCCGTTCATAGAGAGGATAGTAGAGGAATTCGAGGAACTAGCCGATACGGTGAGAATAATATCTAGGATAAGTGAGATGGGTGAGGTTGCTAGGAGGTACGCGGTCACCAACTCGTTCGACAGCCTCCTTACCATGTTAGGCGTTCTGATGGGGAGCTTCATATCAGGACTGAAGGAACCGTCTGTAATAGTGAATACAGTCTTGGGAGGCGCTGTGGCGATACTCATATCCGGGACGATGGGCACCTACCTCACGGAGAGGGCCGAGAGGGCATCTAGGATAAAAGAACTGGAAGTGGCCGTCCTCATGGATCTTGATGAGACTCTTGTGGGGAAGGCCGAGAGCATATCTGCCGTGATGGTAGCGGCAGCAAGCGGTCTAGCTCCCTTCCTAGTCATGATGTCCCTGACTGTCCCATTCATTCTATCCATGAATGGCATGCTTTCGGTTATGGAGGCATACGTAATATCATTCATCGAGGTTCTTACCATTCTCTTCACGCTAGGGGTATTCCTTGGCTCCTTATCAGGGGAGAATAGGCTGATCTATGGAGCTATGTTGGTGGGGATGGGCCTCCTCATAGTGATGGTGATGCTTTGGCTGGGGATAAGTGGATAGCTCTGAGGGTCGCCTACATAGGATGGAACTATTACGGGGCAGTCAGACAGCCGAACCTCCCCACCATAGAAGGATCGCTCGTTGAGGCATTATCAGATCAGGGGATTGATGCTAGGCTGAAGTTCTCCTCTAGGACGGACAGGGGCGTATCGGCTCTGGATAATGTGGTCACCTATAGGGGGACGCGACCGAACATCTCTCGGCTTAATGCCAAGCTCCCAAAGGACATAGCGATCTGGGGACTCGTAGAATCGGACAGCAGAATAAAAGCCATCGAGAAGACCTATGTCTATGTGATACCCTTTGAATTGAACATTGAGAGGTTACTCAGGGGGTTGAAGGAGGCCTCACTCTCGCCAGATCTCTGCAAGGAAGGGGAAGCACCGAGGCCTAACTGCAATGCGAGGATACATCGTGGCTTTACACTGATCTTCATAACCGGAAAATCATTCTGCTGGCAAATGGTCAGGAGACTCGTGGGAAGGGCCATCAGCTCCATGATAGGTAAGAGGATGGACGTAGCCCCCGCAGAGGGGCTTATTCTCCTCAGAACCGAGGTGAATAGAAGATGGGATGAGCTCTACCCTCACAAGCTTCAATTCATCCTTAAAGAACTGGAAAAGGGGATGTGGAGGTGGGGGACGGGCCTGCTCCTGCTGGATATGGTTAAGGAGATTACCTCTTCAGGGCGACTACCGTCTTGGTTTCCGGGACGTACCACCTGACCTTATCCCTGAACCACTTCCAGAACTTAGTGAAAGCATCCATGCTCTCCGTCTCAACCTGTATGATCCCGTTGTACTCCGTTCCCCAAGCGTGATCGTAAACGCCGATTAACCTGATCTCCGGGGGCCACTCCTCCATTATATCCTCCCACTGTCTCCTTGCCTTCTCCTCCTCTTCTTCAGTTAGCTCCCTAAGTTTGTAGAAGATCAGTAGCACGTAAGTTGGCATGAACTATCACCTCTAGAAGGGATTATGGAACTTATATAAACTTCCTGACATCCCCAGCTGACGCTTCTGAGGGGGAAGCCAGCACTCAGGCATGCATCCAGTGCACGAGATATCGCATCCCGGTGTGGGCAAGCCCTCCAGGGCCCTCCTCAATTCTCTAGATAGGAAATCCCTGGTCACCCCGACATCGATGTATTCCCACCAAGGGGTATCCCTATCCCCGTAAACTATAGAATCGAGATCAACTCCCATCTCATCGGCTAGGGAACGATATGCCCCCCTATTGTAGGGGATTCTAATACCTCTCTTCAGGAGTTCCGCTATCTCAAAACCTCCAACCGACATGAAAGTCTGGATGTACGCCCTTCCATAGTGCATTACGTTGATCTGTCCTCTGAAGCCTTTCCTGAATGTGGAGAACCTCCTCCTAATGTCTTCCTCTTTAGCGAGCGGGACAGTCTCGAAGGGCGTTCCTGCCTTGGGTACGAAGATGCTCACGGTTACCTTAGTGTTAACTAACTTTGCTACGCGATTTGCCAGCTCACTTGATTCCTCTACATCCCGATCTGACTCCGAGGGAAGGCCTATCATGAAGTAAAGCTTTATATGCCTCATTCCTAGATCTCTGGCCTCCTCAGCCACTCTTACGAACTCGTCGTTGTCTATCACCTTGTTCACCACGACTTTCATCCTCTCACTACCTGTTTCGGGGGCTAGCGTAATCATGCTCTCTCCAGCCCTCAATGCCAACTCTATGAGCTCTCTATCGACCTGATCGGCCCTAAGAGATGGTAATGTAACGCGAAGCCCCTTTTCCGATGCCCATTGGATCAAATCCTTTATCAACTTGGAGGAGGCGGCATCGCTCCCTATTACGTATACCCTCTTAAACCCAAGTTCGTGAGCCCTTTCAACGGCCACTTCTAGGTCCTTGGGATCTGGATCCAGACGAGGCCTCCAGTGCCAGCCTAGCATGCAGAACCTGCAGCCCCATCCGCACCCCCTCGATATCTCCACTAAAAAGCTGTTTACCGGTTCATTTCCTCGGAAGACAACTATCTGATTCTCAAGAGGTTTTAAAGACTTCACTCTCTTGAATTTGACCCTGTTCATGATGCTTGGTAGGAAGAATCCATTATCAGCTAATTCTTCTAGGGAATCTCCAGCCAACAAGCTCTCCACGAGCGCAGGGACGAGTACCTCCCCGTCTCCCACACCAATAGCCTCGGCTAAGGAGCTTATCGGCAAGGGGTTCGCTGAAACGGCCGGCCCTCCAACTACGATAGGCTTGCTGACGCCTTCTAACATCCTGTACAAGATCGGATACTGGCCCTCGAAGTGGATCGTGGCTACGATCAAATCGAACTCGTCGAATGGCCTTCCACTTTCCACGGATCCCCTGAGATCAGTTACAAACCTCTCGGCCATTACCCCATCGAAGGAATTTAAGAGGAAGTAGAGTATCTGATGTCCTAGAGAGTTCACGGCAGCTAGGTAGGGCGCAGGATAGACTAACGCAACTCTCAGCTGATAATCCCTCGGATCCCTATCGTAGAACCCACCCTCTTCCCTTAGCAAATGGGACCTCCCCTAGTGGGCCGGGGGGGACTCGAACCCCCGACCTCCGCCTCGTAAGGGCGGCGTCATAGCCGCTAGACCACCGGCCCTGTGAGAGTGGCGCCGGGGGAGGGATTTGAACCCTCGCGGCCCGATGGGCCACTGGCTATCTGCAGAGGGCTTTAGCAGGCCAGCCCCCTACCAGGCTAGGGCACCCCGGCCCTCCACCGCACCTATGGCGAGGCGGATTTTTAAACTTCACTTAAGTGAGAGGAGATCCTCGACCCTTGCCGGAGAGAAGGCGGAGAACACGGCTCCAGGTAAGTGGGGGCCCAGTCTCGGAATCAATCCCTTCGCTTGGGTCCCGGGCTTGCATACGAGAGCATGAGATAGGAAGGCGGTCCTCACAATACTGACATCTCTCTTATGACCTGTTCTTATGAGGGCCCTTTTGATTTGCTTCGGAGTTGCTTTAACGATGAATAAGACATCCCGACCCCTGTTCACCCATCCCCTTATCATCGCAGCTTGCTTGGGAGATAGGGACACATATACACCGTCCTCTTCCTTTCGAAGGACCTTTAGCTCTAGAGCCAGACCATCCACGAACCCATACGCCCTAGCTATTTTCCTAGCCGGTAGCTTCCTACCCCTGACCAATTGATTCCTCATCTCGAAGAGCGGATAGAGGGCATCCTTCTCCTCCCTGAATGCCTTGAAATAAACCCCGAAACCTACCTTACCGACATCCGTGAGGAAGCCCTTGAAAGTATCCCCGACCTTCACCTCCCGTATGCTAGGTAGCTTACCGTACGTCTTAATTATCAGGTTCTCCGCGATCCCCTCATCTGGACCTGATAATGAAACTCTCACCCATCCCCCCTCTGTGTCTAGGTCCAACTCTGGTATCTCTAAACCCCTCATGTAGCTCAGCATTTCCCAGCCTAGTTCCTCGAGGATGTCCTCCCTTGGGAGATCCTCAGGTATCCTCTCCTGAATCAGCAAGGCGCGCGTCAACTTGCCTCTCCTTCCAGTGTCTCAAGTGCTCTATTAAGAACCTCCAGCATTCTCTCTATTTCTTCCAGAATCTTCTCTCTGTCCACCGGCTCTAACATGGCGCCGCATACCGGACAGACGAGGCCAGACTCATCCATCCGAGATATCACCTCATCGAAGCTCAACCTTATGTGAGTGGGATCGGCGGCGCACACGTAATACTCACCAGATGATTCCTCCTCCTTTCTCTTAATGAGCATCTCTTTAACCTCTCTAAACCTCCTTAGGAGAAATGACTTGGCCAGATCACTGTTTATCCTCCAGTACGTCAACCTGTTCCCTGCCTCGTCCTCCTTTGTACCCAGTTGCACGACCAAGTTGGAGTCTTGCATCCTATAAAGCAGCTGCCGCAGCTCTGTCGGTGGCAGTTTCAATTTTTCCTGCATCTCACCTTCCTCTAGAACACCGTCTTTGGCAAAATTGACCATCTTCCTAGCGAGACTGAGGTCCCTAGCGACGACGGCGAGCGCTAGAACGATCAAGTCCTCTTCGCTCATATTCTTCGGTCTCCCTCATCTAGTAAAGTTTATTACCGGCCCTACCGATCTAACCAATGGCCCCGGTAGCTCAGCCCGGTCAGAGCGGCCGCCTCGTAAGCGGCAGGTCGCGGGTTCGAATCCCGCCCGGGGCTCTCATTCAGAATGCGCTTGAACTCTCAAATAAGTTTTACTAAATCTTATGGGGTCTCGGGGAGAATGGGGCCGCCGGGATTTGAACCCGGGACCTCCGGCTCCCGAGGCCGGCATCCTACCAAGCTAGACCACGGCCCCAGTTCCAAGTAATCCGTTCGATAAAAAAGCTTTTCTCAGGAACCACTTAACTCCTTTAAGACCTCAGAGAGTGCTTTCTTGAGCTCTATATACGTGTTCCTCAGAGCATCGCTGACGACTTTCGTGTTGCCTATTACCGGCATGAAGTTCGTGTCCCCGTTCCAGCGCGGAACTATGTGTATGTGCACGTGCCCCTCGAAACCAGCCCCAGCAGCTTTTCCTATGTTCGCGCCCACATTGAAGCCCTCAGGGTTCATTGCCCTCCTCAAAGTGAGCATTGATAGGCGAATGAGCCTCCACATGTCAGTCGCTTCTTCCTCCGTCAGATCCTCTATACTCGCCACATGTCTGTAAGGCGCTACCATCAGATGTCCTGGATTGTAGGGGTACTTGTTCAATATTATGAAGCAGTGATCAGACCGGTGGAGTATGAGGTTCTCCTCGTCCCTACCCTCAGCGGGTAAAGTGCAGAATATGCACTCCTTTCCCGCTTCAGTAGCCAGCAGCTTGATGTAAGGCATTCTCCATACTGCCCAGAGTCTCCTAAGGCTCAAGTAGCTCCCTCCGTGAGCCTCAAGATAGCCTCTGCTAGATCACCACCGGCTTCTATAAGTGCCTTTCTGGCGGTCTCCCTGTCCACTCCTGCCTGGGAGGCGACCAACGATATGTCCTCCTCAGTGGGCTCGTAAATCTCCTCACCCTTCTCCTCGACCTCGGAGACGACCTCCACCCTTCCCATCACTTGGTAAATTTCTTCTCCTCCCACTTTGGTCACAGAAACTTGTGGGTTAGATATACGCAGAACCCTTCCGTCCCTGAGCTTTATCAGGACCTCATCCGCATCCAGCGTCTGGACCTTCACTCCCATGCTCCTCAGCATCTTTTCTAAGTCCTTGGGCCTGAACTTTCTCATCATATGGGCCTTAAGTTCGAGTAAAAGTAAAGTTTACCTTGGGCGGGAGGGGCATGGGAGCGAGGGACCTTGTCGGAGGAAGTATATGTCTGTGAGATATGTGGCGGCACCTTCGTCGGTAAGCCCGTAATAGTTGACTTGGACGGTTATAAGGCGATGGTTTGCCCGAGTTGCGCTAGGAAGCTCCTGAGGAAGAGGGAGAAGAGGGAAGTGAAGGTCACCATCAGGGAGACCAAGGCGGAGGCACCATTGAGGAGAGAACCCCCTAGGAAACCCCCTAAAGGGGTCCCCACTCCTAAGAGGAGAACGAAGGTGGAGGAAATAGAGTACATTGAGGGGTACGGAGGTAAGATAAGGGAAGCCAGAGAGTCTCTGGGCCTCACAATAGAGCAGGTGGCCGCTGCCTTGAACATAAAGGCCTCTCTCCTCCGCAATATAGAGGCGGAGAAGGTCATTCCACCTTATGAAGTGGCTCGATCCATAGAGAAACTGCTGGAGATCACCATAATACAGAGGAACCCTGAAAGAAGCGCATCCGCTCTACCAGAGACAGCTCCCCCCGCATCGGTAAAGTCAATTACCTTGGGTGAGATAGTAGAAGTGAAGAAGAAGAGGAGGAAGAAGTAATGCCCACTAACATCCCCCCCGAGGCTCAGGCCAAGTGGGAGGAATATTCAAAGGCTAAAACACCGGAGGAGAAACTCCAGAAGCTAAAGGAGTTCTATGCCCTGATACCTAAGCACAAGGGAACGGAGAAGATGGAGAAGTTCATCAAGAGAAGGATGGCTGAGCTGAGGGAGGAAATCGAGAGGAGAAGAACCAGTAAGAAGTCCAAGGGACCATCTCTAATGGTTGAGAAGAGAGGAGCCGCCCAGATGGTTCTCATAGGCTTCACCAATTCGGGACGCAGTACCATACTGTCGACCCTGACCAACGCTAGAGTGGAGATATCCCCCAACCCCTTCACCACCATAAGGCCCGTGGAGGGAATGATGGAGTTTAAGGGAGCCCAGATACAGATAGTAGAGGCTCCTCCAGTGATACCCCAAGCTCAAGGAGGTCTCACCAATCTCTCGGTCGCCCTAGCTGGGAACGCGGATATTCTGGGCATAGTCGTCAGCTCCACAGACGATCCAATCAATCAATTGAACGAGCTTGTCTCCTTCTTGGAGTCGAGAGGGATAGTACTGGAGAGGCCCAGCGGTAGAGTGAGGATAAGGAGGAGCAGAGCAGCTCCCACAATCATAATCGTGAATAAAGGTAAGATCTTGGACGGCAACGAGAGAGATGTCAAGGAGATCTTGAAGTCGTATGGCATCGAACGTGCTTGGGTCGAGATCGAGGGCAGGGTGACCCTCGAGGATGTGGAAGAGGCCGTTTTTGGCGAGAAGAAATACAAACCCTTCATAATTTTCATCACTAAGATGGATTTGAGCGGGGATGATTCTCTGCTGCGCGAAGTAAAAAACGGATACGGGGGGAGAGCCTTGGCAGTGATCCCATTTCCAACAAAGCTGCCCAGCAAGGACGAGCTGGGTGAAATGATTCTAAAGGAACTTGGGCTCATAAGGGTGTTTACAAAGGCCCGGAATGAGAGGGAACCCTCTGAGAAGGCAGTTATCCTAGAAAGGGGATCTACAGTCTTGGATCTGGCTAAATTCATCCACCAATCCTTCAAGGAGAGGTTCAGATACGCGAAGGTATGGTCAGACAGACTTCCCTACTCCCCGATGAAGGTCGGAGCGGACTTCATCTTAGAGGACTGTGATGTAGTGGAGATAGTGGTCAGGTGATTCCATGGGAAGCGAGCACGAAAAGAGGGTGGTCGCTAAGAAAGCATTGGAGCTCCTGAAAATGGAGAAAGTGGAGCTGCTCGGACTCGGATCAGGTACGACAATGGCGGTGTTTGTGGAGGAGCTTGCGAAGAGCGATTTAGGGGCTAAGATAAAGGTAATACCATCCTCCAAACAGATAGAGACTGAGGCTAGAAGACACGGGCTGAAACTAGTGGACCCCGGGTATGGAAAGCCGGACCTCACCATAGATGGTGCCGATGAGATAGATGGTGAACTTAATCTACTGAAAGGCGGAGGAGGGGCTCTTGTCAGGGAGAAGATCTTGGCCGCGAGTAGTGGCTACTACCTGATAATAGCAGACCAATCTAAGGTGGTGAACAGGCTGTGCACCAAAAGGCCTCTGCCAGTAGAGATCCTCCCTTACGGATACCTGTGGACGAAGGAACTGATTGAAAATGCCCTTAATTCGGAAGCCTCTATACGCTCTACCGAGGACAGGATCTTCATTTCGGATAACGGTAACTACATTCTGGATGTGCATTGCCAGCCTATAGAAGAACCGGAAACGGTCGAGAAGATTCTGAAGTTATATCCTGGGGTTGTAGAGGTTGGTATATTTGTAGGACTTGCTGATGAGGTCTTAGTGGCCTTCGGAGACGAGGTTAGAAGGTTCACCCCGTGAGGCACCCTTTTTATTTCCGTCTAGGTGACGGTTAGTGGGCGGTGGGGTAGGGCCGGGGGAGTAGCCGTCCCCTGAACCGGAAGGCTAATGCCGGGGCCAGTAACCCCCGGGGGCGGTAGTGGGTAGGGAGCACCCCTCCCTCCCCCGGACCGATGATCCTTGGCGCTGGCGGGCCGCCGGTGGGGCATCCCCGTCCGGAGGGGCGGGGTGAGCCCCTTTACCACCGAACTGGGTCAGGCCCGGAAGGGAGCAGCCCTAAGGTGGACGGCTGGCGCTGCCAGTATGCTGGGGTGAGTGTCCGAGGGAGAATGAGGGGGCTCCCGAACCCGCTATCCACCTCGGGGGAGCCCACCGCCCAAAATAAAATATGAGATCAGATGAGCTGGACCTCAGTTCCATCCTCCTTGATCTCGTAGATGTGGATTATGTTAACGGGGCAGGCCTGAGCTGCTTCCATGTTGCAGCCGAGGTCGTCGAGCTCGGTCTTTATGGGAGTAGCTAGCCCATCGTCCTCGATAATCCAGTTGTCTGGGCAGAGAGAGGCACAAACTCCATCGGCTATACAGGACTCCCTATCATGAACTATCTTGTACTTAGCCATACCTAACACCCCCTAAGGGCGTGATTAGTGGGGGGAGATCCTATTTAACCTTTTTATGACAACATGGGGAGCTGAACTACCATACTACGTGGATAATCAGGCTAAAAATAGGATTTAAATTCGTTAACAGGACCTACTCTCCAAGAATTTCTCGAATCTTTCTTTAAAATCATTTACGCATTCCTCGAGGAAGGACATCAGCATCGAAATGCGAAGAATGGTCTCATCACCAACGCCGTGTTCCACCCAACAAGCCTCTTCTCTGGCCCTTTTCTCCTCCATGCTGAGTATCTCCCTTAAAAACCTGTAAAACACCTCCTCTCTATTGAGGGTGGAGGAGGCAATCCTCTCACCCTCTGGGGTGAGGTCTATGTAACCGTACTTCTCATAGCTGATCAGGCCCAGACCCGAAAGCCTCTTTGCAGCGTCCGTAACGCTTGATAATCTAACACCCATCTCTTCAGCTAGTTCCTTCACTCTTACTACCTTCTTACCCCTCTTCTTGAGTCTATAGATGGCTGTTAGGTACTCTTGGAGCCCGGGAGTTATCCCTTCCTCCTTCCGATGGGTCATTTCCAACCGAGGTAAGGATTGGTGCAAGAATATTAAGATGGTCTCACCATACCAAACCGTATGCCCTCCTCAGTCCCTGATGATCACAAGGCGAAGGCACCCAAATCCGTGTCCTTCTCGCTATACATAGTGAGCACCTCCAGATCTTCCGGTAAGGGTAAGGAAGACCTAACGGGTAAGCTTGCTGAGGATCTAATCGTTAATGCGGGTCACAGATTGGTCAGGAAGGAGATAATACCCGACGAACCTGATTCAATCAGAGAAGCGCTTATCAAAGCGACTCGCGATTCTGATGTTGTAATCTTCAGTGGGGGGACAGGTTTACATCCAACCGATGTGACTCCTGATACTATAGAACCCCTATTTGATAGGAAGATTTCTGGGTTCGGGGAACTGTTCAGATGGCTTAGCTACAAGCAGGTGGGCAGTGCAGCTATGGCTAGCAGGGCGTCCGCCGGAGTGTTCAACGATTCACTGGTCTTCCTTCTGCCCGGATCGCCAGATGGTGTGAAGCTCGCACTCACCGAACTAATAATACCCGAAGCAGCCCATCTAGTGTACTTGATCAAGGGTGGCCACTAGCTCCAGAGCACCTCTCCCATATCATCATCGGCGCGTATTCCCTCCAGCGAGTTGATCTCCTCCCTGAGCTTTGGATCCTTAAGCAGGTTTAGGAACCGTTTTACTGGCCGACTCTCTAATGAACTACTCTTTATCAGGAAATCGTAGTTTTCCTCAGCTAATTTAATGAAATCCAACCCATAGAGAGACGCGGCTGTCCTTATACCTATACCTACGTCGGCAATCCGGTGATACACGGCTGCAGCGACGGCGCTGTGGGACTTAGCCTCGCTCCAATATCCCTTTATCCTTCTCCTCACCTCATTGAAGTCCAAGCCCATAGACTCCGCTTCCTTCCTCAGAAGAGCATCCAA
>Ga0256914_1001236_pt1 | contig 23860 bp, 25 predicted proteins | sample HulkmetaG_FD_191571 | JGI IMG/M metagenome (GOLD analysis project Ga0256914, IMG submission 191571) | Hydrothermal chimney microbial communities from Main Endeavour vent field at the Juan de Fuca Ridge, Pacific Ocean - Hulk | ecosystem: Environmental > Aquatic > Marine > Hydrothermal vents ... | reverse complement strand
CAACCTGATAAAACTACCGGCAACATCTCTATATAAAAAGAAAAAGACAGGGGAAGGCGTATCGTTGAAAACGTCTTTCAAGCCATGGGAGGGTTCCCATCATTGTCCCCTGCCCGCCCTGCAGACACCAGGAACTACCAATATCTATTGGAATTAAAGAACGATAAACAGCAGGCCTCCCCAGCCTCCAGCTAATTCAGTCTGGTGTCCCCGGAAAGAGGGTAGCGTTCTTCGGGGTAGTGCTTGGCGCCCTTCTGGCCGAGCACGCTGGAATAAAGGACAAACTCTCGCACCATAAAGGGCTCGGAGAGAAACAGGTTGTGCTCTTCCAGGAACCTCCCTACCCGGGAGGGAGGCGTGTTGTTGAGGCGGGCCAGGGTTATGTGGGGTGAAAAGCGCCGCCGTTCCGGCGCCAGGCCGCATCCTACCAGGGTGGATTCGATGCGGTTGCGCAGATGAACGAGTTTGCTGTTTGCAGCCACTCCGCTCCAGACGACCCTGGGCCTTCCCCTTGGCGGAAAGAACCCTACCCCGTCCAGCTGGAGAGTAAAGGGGCGGCAGGCGACCGTATCCAGGGCCGCGCGGATATCGCGAAACACGGCTCCGTCAACCTCGCCGATGAAGCGGAGGGTGAGATGGAGCTGCTCTTCCCGGACCCACCGGGCTCCGGGCAGGCCGCAGGACATGGCGGCCAACCGTTGCCGCACGGGATCCGGCAGGTCGATGGCCACGAAGAGACGGATCATGTCACCCAGTCCATCCCGATGTCCACTGCCGGGGCCGAATGGGTCAGGGAGCCAACGGAAATGATGTCAACACCGGTGGCAGCCACCTCCCTGACGTTTTCCAGGGTCACCGAGCCAGAGGCCTCGGTCAGGGCCCGTGACCCGACAAGGGAAACAGCCTCCCGCATGACATCACAACCCATGTTGTCCAGCATGATGATATCCACCCCGCAGGCCAGGCACTCCCGAACCTGGTCCAGGTCTTCGGTTTCCACCTCGATCCTGGTGGTATGGGGAACCGCCGAACGTACCCGGTTCACCGCCTCTGTAATGGAACCGCAGGCCGCGATGTGATTGTCCTTGATCAGGACCCCGTCGGAAAGGGAAAAACGGTGGTTTCTCCCTCCACCGGCCCTGACCGCGTACTTTTCCAGCATCCTGAGCCCGGGAGTGGTTTTGCGGGTATCGACGATCCTGACATCGTAGCCGGCCACCCGGTCCACAAAGGCCGCCGTCAGAGTGGCGATTCCGCTGAGACGCTGGACCAGGTTCAGGGCGACCCGCTCGCCCCGCAGCAGGATGCCCACCGGGCCGCGGACAGTCATCAGCACCTCGCCATTCTCGCACCGGCTGCCGTCCGCCGCGATACGACCGAACTCCACACCTCCGCCCAGGAGACAGAAGATCCTGGCAGCGACCAGTTCCATGCCGCAACAGACCAGATTCTCCCTGGCCCGGAACTCGGCCACCGCCGTGGACACGTCGGTAAAGATCGCTCCGGTGGTCAGGTCGCCGTGTTCCAGGTCTTCGCGCAGGAAACTCCGCAACTGTTCATCAAGAAGGAAGGTGTCCATCATCACGCAAGCTTGGCAATTCTAGCCTCGGATTCAGCATTTTTTGCCAGCCGTGTCCTCAGTTCCTCCTCCCGGGCCCGCTCCTTGGCCACAACCTGTTCAGGGGCGTTGTCGAGAAACCGCTGGTTGGCCAGCTTGCCCGTGACCCGCTGCAACTCCTTCTCCAGTTTGCGCCGTTCCCTGGCCAGCCGGGCCAGCTCCTCTTCCACGTTGATCAGCCCAGCCAGGGGCACATAGATTTCGATGTCCTGCAACAGGGTATGACCGGCATCGTCCGGGATGGTTCCGGCAGCGACGATCTCCAGTCGCGAGGAGCGGGTCATGGCGCTGATGGAATCGGCAAACCCGGTGAGCAGCGCCCTCTTCTCACCATCCGGACAGATGATCGTGGTCTCGATGGAGGCCGTGGGGTGCAGCTCTGCCTCACTCCGGATTGTGCGAATCCCGGAAATCACGTCCATGAGCAGCTCCATGGCCGCTTCGGCCTCCTGGTCTTCCCATTCCGGCCGTGGCTCAGGAAAGGGTTCCAGCATGATGGTCTGCCGCTCGCCGGGAAGCTGGCTCCAGATCTCCTCGGTGACAAAGGGAGCAATCGGATGGAGCAGTTTCAGGATCTGCTCGAGCACCCCAAGGAGGACACCCTTGGCCGTCGTGCGCGCCTGTTCGTCACTCCCGTACAGCTCCGGCTTGATCCACTCCAGATACCAGTCGCAGAAGAGGTGCCAGGTAAACTGGTAGATACTGGAGGCGATCTCGTTGAAATGGTAGCCGGCAATGGCTTCTTCCACCCGGGCGATGGTTCGGCTCGTCCGGCTGAGGATCCAGCGATGCACCAGGGGCAGCTCTCCGGGACGGTCTGCGACCCGAATGATCCCCGGGTCGCTGTCCCTGATGTGCATCTGGGCGAACCGGGCCGCATTCCACAGCTTGTTGATGAACCGGCGATATCCCTCCACCCGTTCCTCGTCCATCCGGATCTCCCGTCCCTGGGCAGCAAAGGCGGTGAGGGTGAACCGGAAGGCGTCGGTGCCGTACTGCTCGATCATCACCAGCGGATCGATGACATTGCCGGTGGACTTGGACATCTTCTTGCCGTACTTGTCCCGCACCAGGGCGTGGAGATAGACATCTGAGAAGGGCACCTCGCCCATGAAATGCAATCCCATCATCATCATCCTGGCAACCCAGAAAAAGAGGATATCAAAAGAGGTTATCAGCACCGAGGTGGGATAGAAGGTCCTCAGCTCCTCGGTATCGTCGGGCCAGCCCAGGGTCGAGAAGGGCCAGAGGGCCGAGGAGAACCAGGTGTCCAGGACATCGGTCTCCTGGGTCAGCCGGCTGCTCCCGCAGCTGGTGCAAGCTCTGGGCTCTTCCGTCTCCACCACGAGCTGACCGCAGTCCTCGCAGGTCCAGGCAGGTATCCGGTGCCCCCACCAGATCTGCCTGGATATGCACCAGTCGCGGATGTTGTCCATCCAGGCGTAGAAAGTCCGGTACCAGGTGTTGGGATAAATACGGATTTTTCCCTCCCGGACAGCCTGCACGGCTCTGTCGGCCAGCGGACGGACAGAGACGAACCACTGCTTGGAAGTGGTGGGCTCGACCACGGTGGCGCACCGGTAGCACTTTCCCACTGCATGCTGGTACTCCTCAATCTTCTCCAGGTACCCCCCGGCTTCGAGGTCTGCGACGATCTTTTCCCGGCAGGTGAACCGATCCAGGCCTGCATACCTGCCAGCGGCCTCGTTCATGATCCCGTGCTCGTCCATGACCTTGAGACACTCCAGGTCATGACGCAGACCGATTTCGTAGTCGTCCCGGTCGTGGGCCGGGGTCACCTTGAGGGCACCGGTACCGAATTCCCGCTGCACATGCCGGTCGAAGATAACAGGAATGGTCCGGCCGGTGAGCGGCAGCTCCACGCCCACATCCCGCAGGTGGCTGTAGCGCGTGTCATCGGGATGAACCGCCACGGCCGTATCGCCGAGCATGGTTTCCGGCCTGGTGGTAGCCACCACCAGGTGGCCGGATCCGTCGGCAAAGGGGTAGCGGATATGGTAGAGCTTGCCTGCGGTCGGATCATGTTCCACCTCGTCATCGGCCAGGGCTGTATGACAGCGCGGGCACCAGTTGACGATGTAATCGCCCTTGTAGATCAGTCCCTCCCGGTACAGACGGACAAAGACCTCGCGGACCGCCCTGGAAAGCCCCTCGTCCATGGTGAACCGTTCACGGTCCCAGTCACAGGAGGCGCCGAGTCGCTTGAGCTGGTTGATGATGGTGCCGCCCTTTTCCCGCCGCCATTCCCAGACCCTCTCGATGAACTTTTCCCTGCCCAGATCGTGCCTGCTCAGATTCTCCTCGGCCAGTTGCCGCTCCACCACGTTCTGGGTCGCGATTCCGGCATGATCGGTACCGGGTATCCAGACCGTGTTGTCACCTTTCATCCGGTGGTAGCGCACCAGGATATCCTGCAGGGTGTTGTTGAGGGCATGACCGATATGGAGGACACCGGTCACGTTGGGGGGCGGAATGACGATGGAAAAACTTGGCCGCCCCGGAAGGATACGTCCCCGAAAGGTCTTGTGTTCCAGCCAGTACCTGTACCAGCGCTGTTCCACCTCGCCGAACTCGTAGGCCTTGGGCAGGTCATACTTGCCCGGCCGATCCGTGTGCTGCTTGTTCGTTTCCATGAAATACCGGAAGATTGAATATTCTTTCCCGTCCGGAACGTCCGGAGACGGGGCCAGTTGCCATCTCTGCGCCGCTGCTAGAAAACGGCAGCTTCCAAATACTCTGTTTCGGAAAAAATATCCAGTCCCAATGGGATCAGGACGGTTCCCCGTCCTCTTGCTCTTCCTGCCCCTCTCCTTCTTCGCCATCCAGAAAATCGCCCACAGCGGGCAGGTACTCATGGAACGAATCCCCGTAAATTTCCCAGATGGTCATGAACAGGGCAGCGATGATGGGACCGATGACGATACCCAGAAGGCCGAACATGGTGATGCCGCCCAGGGTGCCGAAGAGAACCAGGAGATCGTGCATCTGGGTGTCCTTGCCCACCAATTTCGGACGGAGAACGTTGTCCAGGTTGCCGGCGATACCCCCGCAGATGACCACCAGGATGACCACGCCGGCCAGGTTGCCGCCAAGCGCCAGGATCAAGACCGCCGGTGCCCAGATGATGGCTGTGCCAAATGCAGGGATGATGGACATGACCGCCATCACTGTACCCCAGAACACCGGAGCCTCGATCCCTGCCAGTGCAAACGCCAGGCCGCACAGGCCGCCCTGGAGCATGCCGATGATCATGGTGGACTTGATGGTTGCGCTGGCCACCGAGGTGAAGTGACGAAGCAGCCGCTGCTCATCCCTGTCCTCCAGGGGAAGAAAATAGAGGATCTTGTAAAGCAGGGTGTGGCCCATGGAGAGAAAGTAGAACAGCACATAGAGCATGATGACCGAGCCGAACACCGCATTGATGGTCACCTTGGTCACTGAGGAAAGGGAATCGATCAGAAAGGTGGAGATATGGCCGACGATCTCGCCCGCTTTCTGGATAATCACGTCCCGGTAGGGAAGGATGGTTTCGTAATAGGGCACTTTTTCCAGGAAACGGGACAGCGCGGAGGGCTCAGCGAGAAAACCCTGGATCCAGGGAGAGACGGACTGGCCCACGTGAACTGCCTGGGCCACGACAACACCCACCAGCAGGGACAGGGGTACAAGAACCAGGCAGACCATGCCGATGATGGTGATGACAGAGGCCAGGTTCTTCCGGTTTCCCAGTACACGGGTCAGCCAGCGGTGAACCGGGGAGAGGAGGGAGGCGAACAGGCCGGCCATGAAGATCGACATGAGAAACTGCCTGATCATCAACAGAAAGACCGCCGAGATGATCACCACCATGGACAGGAGAACCGCCTTGTTGAGCAGCGCTTTCTTCATTGTCTTTTTTCTCTCCATCTTCGAGGAAGGCTTGAGGACTCCACGACCTGTCCGTCACCTGGGGACAGGTTTCCTCCTGCCGACAGGGTGTGCCGACCGGCAGACTAGCTCCGCAGAGGCACCAGGGATGATCTACCATTCCCATGATCTGCTGGCAACAGAAACAGAATCCGTTGCCGAATCGGCTTGCCACGAGACCTGTCAGTACTGTCGCATTCTTCCTGAAAAACAGTGATCTTTCCCTTGACGTCTCCCTAGATGAACAGGTAGGATGGTGACCACCTGTCAAGTTATCTTCCTGATCACCAGCACGACAAGGATATGCCATGAAAACCACTACATCTAGATTCATCGTAGCAGCAATGCTTCTCGGTTCCCTTGCCCTGATCAGTGGTTGCGGCAAGAAAGCAGTCACTCCGTACACCCCCCCGGCGCATACCAGCATGCCGGAGGGAAAAGAACTTGATTACAGTCAGCAGCATCCAGGTGAGATCAGTGAAGAAAATATGGAGCCCAAGGAAGAGACCCTGGACACCGCTTCCTCTGGTCATTCTGGTGGTTCCATGGGAAGCCTGGGTGTGCAGGAGGATCAGAATTCTCCGGAATACAAACGGCTTCATGGTCGCTCGTCTGCCCAGCTGCAACCGATATACTTCGATTTTGACCAGTCAACCATCCGTGAGGACCAGATCGGTCGCCTGGAGCACAATGCGGAATATCTCAACGAGCATGTCAGCGAGCACATCGTGATCGAAGGAAACTGTGACGAACGCGGCACCAATGAATATAATCTGGCCCTTGGAGAACGGCGGGCCCTGAGTGCAAAAAAATATCTCATAGAACTTGGTGTCGATCCCAACCGCATCCGCACGGTAAGTTATGGCGAGGAGCGGCCCTTGTTCACCGGTTCCACAGAGGACGACTGGGCCCAGAACCGGCGGGATGATTTTGTCATCGAATGATCGCCGCAACAGGCCTGTTGTTTCTGATCGATAAAAATTCATACAAAATCAAGGTGGCTATTCGTGATCACCTTGTGCAAGACATGCGAACTGTTTTCCGCTGCCTCTGAATGATCCAATGCATGCCTGGACGAATCCAAGTCATGCAAGAATACTCGGATTGAACAGTAAGAAAATGTTCACAGGCTTTCCTATGAAATACTGTGCCCCAATCCTGAAACCAAAACTAACATAACGAAATTTCAACTGGTTTTTTTTTCAGATTAGAGGTCGAGATTTTTCTTGACCTAAGAATAGTTATCAATTACTGTTAGGAAAAATTTTTAATGGTAGCTGATTATAACTCTTATGGCAAAATTTCTCAGGATGACCCACCAGCGCGAGGTGATCCTTGACGAGCTGAACAAATCCACTGTCCATCCCACGGCGGACGATCTCTACGAGCGGATCAAGAAACGGTTACCCAGGATCAGTCTGGCTACCGTGTACCGTAACCTCGAAATTCTCTCTGAGGCCGGCAAGATCCGCAAGCTGGAGATCAGCGGCAGACAGAAGCGGTTTGACTGGGATCTTCGGGAGCATGACCACATCTTCTGTATCCGGTGCCACCGGGTGGACAACATTGATCTGCCGCGAACGAAAAAGGTGACAGTTGCCCCCGACCGGAACAGGGGGTATCGCATATCGGGCTACAGGGTCGAATTCTTCGGCATCTGCCCGCAGTGTCAACAAGAAGAAAAGAAAAATACAAAAGGAGTAAAGACGATGGGTTGTAAGAAATGTGGAACAGGTGGACTGACAGACAAACAGCGAGAGGTCCTGGAGGCCCTGGCCAACTGTTCTGAAGCCTGTGGCAGCAAGGATATTGCTGCGGCGACCTCCCTGGAAACCAAGCAGGTGAGCTGCCAGATCACGGCTCTGAAAAAGAAAGGCTATGTCTCCAGCCCTGCCCGCTGCAAATACGAGATAACCGACGAGGGCAGGAACGCCCTTGCCTGAACCCGGAAGAACCATCCATCTAACCGAATGAACTTCAAACAAATGGAGAACTGAGCAATGAGCACCTTAGTAACCAAACAGGCCCCGGACTTCACTGCAACTGCCGTCATGGCGGACAATTCCATGAAAGAGGATTTCAAGCTTTCCGATTACCGGGGAAAGTACGTCATCCTCTTTTTCTATCCACTGGACTTCACCTTTGTCTGTCCTTCGGAGATCATCGCCTTTGACAAGGCCCTGGCCAAGTTCCAGGAAAAGAACTGCGAAGTGATCGGCGTCTCCATAGATTCCCAGTTCACCCACTGGGCCTGGAAGAACACCCCTGTGGACAAGGGCGGCATCGGCAACATCCAGTATCCCCTGGTGGCCGACCTGGACAAGTCCATCTCCAGGCAGTATGGCGTACTCCTCGATGCCGGTATCGCCCTGCGGGGAACCTTCCTCATTGACAAGGAGGGTGTGGTCCGGCATGCAGTGGTCAACGACCTGCCCCTGGGCCGTTCCATTGACGAGGCCCTGCGGATGCTGGATGCCCTCCAGTTCCACGAGGAGCACGGCGATGTCTGCCCGGCCAACTGGAAGGAAGGTGAGGAGGCCATGAAACCCACTGCGGAGGGCGTTGCCGATTACCTGGCCAAACACGCCTGATCAGTGCCTGATCAAACAACCGATACGACCCGCAGGACACTGATCTGGCTGCTGTCCTGCGGGTTTTTTAAGCTGCCGGCCAGTGCTACACTGTAGCATAAGCAGCTTTTTTTACCAAAACCACGAGGTATGAAATCATGACCAAGAAAAATGAAATTTACAAGTGCCCCCTGTGCGGCAATATCGTCGAGATCCTTCATACAGGTGCCGGAGAGCTGGTCTGCTGTGGCCAGCCCATGGATCTCATGGCTGAAAACACTGTAGACGCGGCCCAGGAAAAACATGTACCGGTGATCGAGAAGATCGCCGACGGCTACAAGGTCTCTGTAGGCTCGGTGGCCCATCCCATGGAGGAAAAACACTGGATCGAGTGGATCGAGCTGATTGCCGGCGGGACCGTGTACCGGCAGATGCTCAATCCGGGTGATGCCCCGGAAGCCCTCTTCTGTGTGGACAGCGACGATGTCGTTGCCAGGGCCTACTGCAACCTGCATGGCCATTGGAAGAGCTGATCCGTTGCGGCTCGGCGGAACCTGACAACCTGCGACTACCAGCTTAGGGGAGATGAGCATGGCACGGCCAGAAGAAATGTATCAGTGTCAAACCGTCAACTGTGGATATATCTATGATCCGGACAAGGGTGACCGGAAGGGCAAGATCAAGAAAGGCACGGCCTTTAACGATTTACCAGATGACTGGCGCTGTCCGGTCTGCGGGGCCACCAAGGCTGCCTTCCGGCCGTTGGCCGGTCCCGGCTCGGTCCAGGAAGAGGATGGGCAGGGGAGCGGTTTGGATGCACCTTCAACCTCAGGAGAAACAGCTATGAAAAAGTACCGTTGCCTGGTCTGCGGCTATGAGTATGACCCGGCTGCCGGAGATCCGGCCAATGGCATGGAAGCCGGCACAGATTTCGAAAATCTGCCAGACGACTGGTGTTGCCCGGTCTGCGGGGCTGACAAGGAGGAATTCGAAGAGGCCTAAAACCATCCTCCCCGGTCTTTGGCCGGGGAGATTCTTTCCCCTGCAGATTCTACCGCGATTGCGAAAGGAAATTTCCCTGGTATTCTCCGGGAACCCACCAAAGCGGACCATGGTTGCCGAAGCGGACCAGAGGACCGCAAGGAAGACGACGGGTAGGTCTTCAGGGGAAAGAACAAGCAAAGGATGACGACCATGAAAAACAAGTTTGTCTTTTTTGCCTTTCGGGGTGATGCCATGTGCTTTGTCCATGTCCTGCTCAACAGCCTCGATATGGCTGCCAGGGGCATGGAAGGACAGATAATCCTTGAAGGAGAGGCGGTGAAACTGGTGCCCGAGATGGCCAGGGAAAATCACTTCCTGCACCAGCTCTTTGTCAGGGCCCGGGAACAGGGGCTCATCATCGGTGCATGCAGGGCCTGCTCTGCCAAGCTCAAGGTCAGCGACGCTGTCCGGCAGGAGCGGATCGAACTCATCGGCGAAATGTCCGGTCATCCGGCCATGGCGGATTACATTGAACAGGGATTTACAGTCTTAACGTTCTAAATATCGCAACATAGGAGGGTACTACCGTGCAACCAGTTGAACTTGCAAAAAACATTTACTGGGTCGGTGCTGTTGACTGGATAACCCGTGACTTCCACGGCTATTCCACCAACCGGGGAACAACCTACAACGCTTACCTGATCATCGATGAGAAAGTCACACTCATCGACACGGTCAAGAGACAGTATCACAGTGACCTGATGCACCACATCCGGGCCATCATCGATCCGAAAAAGATCGATTATCTGGTGGTCAACCATGTGGAGATGGACCACTCCGGCTCCCTGCCCCAGGTCATGGAGGAGATCCAGCCGGAAAAGGTGATCTGTTCCAAGATGGGACACAAGGCCCTGCTCAAACATTTTCACCGGGAAGACTGGCCCTATCACGTCGTTTCCCCCGGAGAAGAGCTGAGCCTGGGAGAACGGACCCTCAACTTTCTGGAAACCAGGATGCTGCACTGGCCAGACTCCATGTTCACCTATGTCAAAGGCGATGGAATTCTCTTCTCCAGCGATGCATTTGGCGAACACCTGGCCACCAGCGAGCGGTTCGATGACCAGGTCAACCAGGATGTCCTCATGTTCGAGGCGACCAAGTACTACGCCAACATCCTGACTCTCTACTCGCCCCTGGTCAAGAAACTGATCGCCAAGGTCCAGGAGATGAACCTGGACATCCGGATGATCGCTCCTGACCATGGCGTGGTCTGGCGCACCAATCCCGGAAAGATCATCGAGGCCTACTCCCGCTGGTGTGTGCACGAGGGCAGGGGGAACGCCCTGGTCATCTACGACACCATGTGGGAATCGACCCGCAAGATGGCCAAGGCGGTTGCCGAAGGCCTCCAGGAAGAGGGAATCGGTTACAAGCTGATCGACCTGCAGGTCAACCATCGCAGCGATGTCATGACCGATGTCCTGGAGGCCAGCGCCATTGTCCTGGGCTGCCCGACCCTGAACAACGGCATGCTGCCCAGGATGGCCGGTTTTCTCATGTACATGCGCGGCCTTCGGCCAACCAACAAGATCGGTGCTGCCTTTGGTTCCTACGGCTGGTCCGGCGAGGCGGTCAAGCTGATGAACCAGGCCATGAAAGAGATGAAATTCACCATCTGCCACGAAGGCCTGAAGGTCCAGTATGTGCCCGAGCATTCGCACCTCAAGGAATGCGTGGCCCTGGGACGGCACGTGGGTGCCACTCTCAAGGACTTCATGGCCGGCAAGGAGATCACCTCGGTTCTCTAGCCGGCTCCCTCCCTCCAGGCCGTCCGGAGTCCGGACGGCCTGGTACCACCGAAAGCACAACTCAAAGGAGCACAGCTCATGAAAATCACCATTGACAAGAACATTGTCGAGTTCACCATGGAGAACAACCAGGAAACCGCCGACATGGAGACCCTCTGGCGGCTTCTCGTTGATTGCGTCCAGGACAACAAGCGTATGGAACCCATAGGGGAATACATTCCTGCCAAATCCAATGTGGCCCGCTTTATCATTGAAGGTATCCCCTCTCAGACCGTGTACACTGATGACCAGGTGAAGGAGGAGTGCACTGTGGTCTGTACGGTGTGCAACAAGTACATGCACCTCAAAGCCGGTGATTCAGTCCCGGTCTGCTGTGGCCGGCCCATGGAAAAAATGGACTGAACCCTCTTCCGAGCCGGGCCTGGCCTTTCTCCCGGGCCTGGCTCGCTTCCCCGCCTTTGTCCCCTTGCCGGATTTTTCCTGCCAACCAAAATTTTTCCTGCCAAATTTCTGTTTCTCTTTCTTTCAACTCAGTGATTTTTCGCCTGAAGACTCTTTTTCATCAAAAAAATTGATATAAATTTTATTTAAAACTCGTTTTTTATTCCTCTCGACTTTCTGTAGGCTGTTTTCCATCGGCAGACACCTGACCAATCATTAATAAAGCGGGGTGTTATGGTGATTGCTCACCGACGTGGTAGTCAAAAAACTCCTTTTACCGCTGGAAGGACCTTGGTGTATCCGGACAACACCAATGCAGGGTCGTTCATCTCGTTTTCTGGAAATGATACGTATTCCCTTTTTAATTTAAGTTGGTTATCAATGATGAGCCGACGATCTCTTCAGGTTTTTTTATCAATCCTATTGATCAAAATAAAGCATTCCATTACAATGTTACCACTATGTGGTATGCCAGCAGCCCTGCTGCCCCTGCAATGCTGGCCTGCGAGTACGTTGCCAACCAGAAGAACAAGCATGGAGGAAGGTCAATGAAAAAATCAGTGTACACCATGTGCGGCATGTGTACGGTCCGTTGTCCGATCAGGGTCGAGTCGGAGGGAAACCGGGTAACCTGGATGGAAGGCAACCAGCACCTGCTGGGTGGCGCCCTCTGTGCCCGCGGCGCCGCCGGCATCGCTCTGCGGGAAGACACCCAGCGTCCCCAGCATCCGCTCATCCGCGATGGAGAACGGGGCGAGGGCAAGTGGCGTAAGGCCTCCTGGGAAGAGGCCCTGGATTACGTGGCCGGCAAACTCAAAGAAATCAAGAGCACGTACGGCGGCGAATCCATAGTCATCTCCTCCCGCGGAGGCCCCTGGCAGGGAATGTACAAGACCCTCTGCCATGCCCTGGGTTCACCCAACTACACCAATCACGACAATACCTGCGGCCGCAATACCCATCACGCCAGCCTGTCCATAAACGGTGTCGGACGGAAAGGACTCCAGTACGACTATAAGAATGCAAGGCACCTTGTCCTTTTCGGTCGCAATCTCTTCACCTCCCTGCTCATCGCCGAGGATCGGGGCGTCATCGAGATGCTCAACCGGGGAGGAAGGCTGACCTACGTGGATGTCCGGTTTACCAAAACCGCCTCCAAGGCAAGCCGTTTCATGCTGGTCAGGCCGGGAACAGACTATGGTCTGGCCCTGGCCATGATCCACCAGATCATCAAGGACAATGCCTATGATGCGGAATTCGTCGACAGGTATGTCACCGGCTTCAACGAACTCTGTTCCTTTGTGGAACAGTATTCACCGGCCTGGGCCGCCCAGGAATGTGGCGTGGAAGAGCAGTCCATCATAGACTTTGTTCGGGAAATCAACGAAGACCGCCCCAGGGTCATCTTCCATCCCGGCTGGAACCTCTCCCGTTACAATGATTCCTTCTATGCCAGCAGGGCCCTCCACATCCTCAATGCCCTCATGGGCTCCATCGAGCACGAGGGTGGCCTTTTCTTTCCCAAGGGACCGGGAGATTGCGGCGTAAAGGGAATCAAGACCCTGGACTGTCCCAAGCCAGACATCCCCAGGGCGGACGGATGCGGAACCGAGTACCCCTATTTCGAAAAGGGTCCTGGCCTGGCCCATCTCCTCTTCGAGGCCATGAAGACCGGCAAACCGTATCCTATAAAGGCCTGGATCGCCACCCGCCACGATCCATTCACCTGCATGCCCGACCCGGCAAAACAGAAGGAATATTTCGCCAACTGTGATCTCCTGGTCTCCATTGATGCCCATTACTCGGAGTTCGGTTGGTATTCAGATGTCATTCTGCCCGAGTCCATGTTCCTGGAACGGGACAATCATATCGTGGTCCAGAAGGGACTCAAACCGCGTCTGGCCCTGCGCCGCAGACCGGTGGATCCAAAATTCGACACCAAACCGAACTGGTATATCTTCCGGGAGTTGGCCGTCCGTCTGGGGGTGGGGGAATACTTCCCCTACGAGACCATCGAAGAACTGTGGCAGTGGCAGTTGGAACCCACCGGATTCAAGATCGAGGACTTCGACGAGAAGGGGTTCATCGAACTGAGCAGCAAACCGGTCTGGTTTGACCGAGACAAGCTGGAGGGCAAGTTCAAGACCCCGAGCGGCAAGATCGAAATCATCTCGGAGATGCTCACCAAGGCCGGGCTGGACTCTCTCAAACCCTACGAGAGTCCGGCTGCCCCGAAACAGGGCAAGTTCCGCCTGGTCTATGGCCGCTGTGCCGTCCACACCCACAGCCATACCCAAAACAATCCCCTGCTATCGGAAATGGTTCCGGAAAACAACATCTGGATCAACTCCGCAAAGGCTGCAGAGCTGGGCATCAAAAACGGTGATTATGTGCACGTCCAGGGGGCGAACGGTTATGGAGGCACCATCCAGGCCTTTGTCACCGACTATATCCACCCGGAGGCAGTGTTCATGCGGCACGGCTTCGGTCGGGAGGTCCCTCTGCAGACCCGGGCCTACAGGCGTGGTCTCAGTGACCAGCGGCTGATGTCCGGCCTGCTCGATGTCTGGGACAGGTCAGGCGGAGCGATCAGTCTTTGCGAGGCCCAGGTGACGGTTCGACCGGCCAACGGCTCTGATGCATAATTTGCAGCCATCCTTTGAAGTGGAGGAACGAAGAAGATGAGTAAGTACTACATCACCCAGAACATCAAGAACTGTATCGGCTGCCGGGCCTGTGAGGCACACTGCAAGAGCAAGAACGATGCAGGAGAAGGCGCCTATTTCTGCAAGATCATGACCGTGGGACCGCGGGAGATCAATGGCCGGCCGGCCATGGATTTCGTCTACATGTCTTGCTTTCACTGCGAAAAACCCTGGTGCGTGGAGGCCTGTCCCACCGGTGCCATGCAGCGGCGGGACACGGATGGCATCGTCTTTGTCAACCAGGATCTCTGTGTAGGCTGCAAGGCCTGCATGACCGCCTGCCCCTGGTGTGTTCCCCAGTGGAATCCCCGCACCGGCAAGGTCGCCAAGTGCGACCTTTGCATGGACCGGCTGGATCAGGGACTCAAGCCGGCCTGTGTCACCAAGTGCGTTACCGGCTGTCTGCAGCTGACCACTCCGTCCCAGGCCTCTGAGGCCCGTCGTCAGGAAGTGGCCGAACAGATGCTCCGTCCCTGATCTTCCTGGAGTGACCCTATGGATGGTACGATGCTTCCAAACGAATACCTGGGTATCCTGCTCCTGCTCGTCTTCGGAATCGCCTTTGGCGTGGTGACCCTCTGGGTCGGCAGGTTTTTCCGGCCGAGCCGACCCTATCGGGAAAAATTGATCGCCTACGAATCCGGCAATCCGCCCACCGATGCCCCCAGGATGCGTTTTTCGGTAAAATTCTACCTGATCGCCATCCTGTTCGTGGTTTTTGACGTGGAGGCCATCTACCTCTATCCCTGGGCTGTGGTCTACGACCGGCTGGGACTCTTTGCCCTGGTGGAGATGCTGATCTTCATCGGCCTGCTTCTTGTCGGATATGTCTACGCCTGGAAAAAAGGAGATCTGCAATGGGCGAAGTAAACAGGCCACCATTGGTGGAAGTGGAAGAGGGTGTCAAGATCGTACCCGGGGCGAACGCATTCATCACCACCCTCGACAAGGTGGTCAACTGGGGGCGTAGCGGATCCATCTGGCCGGTCACCTTCGGCCTGGCCTGCTGCGCCATAGAGATGATGGTGGCCGGGGCCTCCACCAACGACCTGGACAGGTTTGGCATCATCTTCCGGGCCAGCCCGAGGCAGGCGGACTGCATGATCGTGGCCGGTACTCTGAGCAAAAAGATGGCTCCGGTCCTCAGGAGGGTCTACGACCAGATGCCTGAACCCCGCTATGTCATCGCCATGGGCAGCTGTGCCTGCAGCGGCGGGCTGTTCGATACCTACTCCGTAGTCCAGGGAGTGGATGAAATCATCCCGGTGGATGTCTACGTTCCAGGCTGTCCGCCCAGGCCGGAGGCCCTCTTGCAGGGGCTGATCAGGTTACAGGAAAAAATCATGCAGGAGGAAATGCGATGGAGCCGCTGGAGATAGGAAGACTGTTGCAGGACCGGTTTCCGGACCAGGTCCTGGAAATATACACGCACCGCGGCCAGGCCGGTGTCCTGGTCAGGCGGGAGAGGATCGTGGACCTGTGCCGGTTTCTCCGCGACACGGAATCCCTGCGGATGAACCATCTCCTGGCCCTCTGCGGGGTGGACAATTCCCGCAGGAAAGGGGCCAACCTTCTTCGTTTCGAGGTGGTCTACAACCTCTACTCCATCCCGCTCCAGCATCAGCTCAGGCTCAGGGCCCAGGTTCCGGAGGACGACCCGGTGATCGACTCCGTGACCCAGCTCTGGCCGGGCGCCAACTGGCTGGAGCGGGAAACCTGGGATCTGCTGGGCATCGGTTTTGCCGGACACCCCGATCTCCGTCGGGTTCTCCTGCCCGAAAGCTGGCAGGGCCATCCACTGCGCAAAGACTATCCCCTGCGCGGTACCGAGCCCTGGCAGGAATACGAGGACCTGAAAGCACACTGTCAGCAGCTGCGACAGTTTGACTTTTATTCCCAGAATGCCCCGGCGGGGACAGACGAGAACAACGGGTGATTCCATGACAGAATCCATGGAGACAAAGACCATCGACATACCGGTGGCCAACGGAGACGAGGAACTCTACCGGTTGCGCATGGGGCCGCAGCATCCGGCAACCCATGGTGTACTCCGGGTGGACCTCGACCTGGACGGCGAGACCATCGTGGCGTGCCACCCGCAGGTGGGCTACCTGCACCGGGGCTTCGAAAAACTGGCCGAGCACCGGACCTATGTCCAGGCCATGGTCCTCACCGACAGACTGGACTATATCGCCGCCATTGCCAACAATGTTGGGTATTGCGTGGCCGTGGAGAAACTGCTGGGCATCGAGGTGCCGCTGCGGGCCAGGTACATCCGCACCATGGCCTGTGAAATGTCCCGGCTCACCGGTCACCTCCTCTGGCTGGCCACCCATGCCCTGGACATCGGGGCCATGACCGTCTTCCTTTACTGCTTCCGGGAACGGGAGGAGCTGTTGAACATGTTCGAGATGCTCTGCGGCGCCCGTCTCACCACCACCTATCCCAGGATCGGCGGCGTCAGGCAGGACGTGACCTCTGAATTCATGGAACGGCTGGAACGGTTTACCGAGTCGTTTCCCGGTTGGATCGAGGAGTACGAAACTCTGATCGACACCAATCGAATCTGGCTGAAGCGCACCCAGGGAGTGGGGGTGGTCACGGCCGAGGAGGCTGTGTCCCTTGGGCTGACCGGCCCGACCCTGCGTGGTTCCGGCGTGGATTACGATATCCGCAAACACCGGCCCTACGACGCTTACGAGTACATGGACTTCGAGGTGCCCTTGGGCGAGGCTGGTGACATCTATGCCCGTTACCGGTGCCGAATGGAAGAGCTGCGCCAGTCCAACCGGATCATCCGCCAGTGCATCGACCAGATGCCGCCCGGACCCATAGTCTCCGGCGAGGCTCCCGACCTGGTGATGCCCATCCACGGGCATCGCAGGCTGGATTTCCAGGCAAGCAACTCCTCGGCACTCATCCGGTTCATGGACGACAACCGTCTCTACATGGAAGGCGATGTCTATGTCTCCACCGAGGCGCCCAAGGGCGAGCTGGGGTTCTATTTTGTCAGCGATGGCAGCGGCCGGCCCTACCGGATGCATATCCGTTCACCGTCCTTCATCCACATCGCGGCCCTGCCCGCCATCACCAGGGGTGAACTGGTGGCAGACATTATCGCCAATATCGGCAGCATCGATGTTGTCCTGGGAGAATGTGATCGATGAGCCTCCTGCTTCCGACGGACAGAACAACCGCTCTGGAGTGAACGATGCATATCCTGATACTGATCATTGAAATCGCCGTCCTCATCGGCGTGGTTCTGCTCCACGTGGCCTATGCCACCTATTTCGAACGAAAGATCATCGGCCACATGCAGGTTCGGCTCGGACCCATGCGGGTGGGATGGCATGGCCTCCTGCAGCCCATCGCCGACGGCATCAAATCGTTCTTCAAAGAAGATATCGTCCCGGAACAGGCTGACAAGCCGACCTTTCTCATGGCCCCCATCATCTGCCTGGTTGCCATGATGACCTCCCTGGCCGTTCTGCCGTTTGCCAAGGGATGGGCCATAGCCGATGTCAACATCGGCCTGCTTTTCATCTTCGCCATGAGCTCCCTTGCCAGCTACGGCGTCATCCTGGCCGGCTGGGCCTCGAACTCCAAGTATACCTTTCTTGGCGGCCTCCGATCCATGGCCCAGGTCATCAGTTACGAGATCGCCATGGGCATGAGCCTGGTGGGGGTTATGATGCTCTCCGGCTCCCTCAACCTGGGCGAGATCGTGGAAGCCCAGTCCGCATCCTGGCGCTCCATGTACATCTTCCCCCAGTGCATAGGATTCTTTGTCTTCTTCATCGCCATGCTGGCGGAAACCAACCGGGTGCCTTTCGATCTTCCCGAGGCCGAGACCGAGCTGGTGTCCGGCTACTGTACCGAGTATTCCGGCATGCGCTACGCCATGTTCTTCATGGCCGAATACATCGGCATGCTGGTGATGTCGTCCATCGGCACCATCTGCTTTCTCGGCGGCTGGTATGGCCCCTTCCAGGTGCCCTTTCTGCCGTTTTTCTGGTTCATCCTCAAGGTGTACCTTTTCATGTTCGTCTTCATCTGGATCCGGGCCACCATGCCACGATACCGTTACGATCAGCTCATGGAGCTGGGATGGAAGCTGCTCATTCCCCTGGCACTGGCCAATATCGTCCTGACGGCTGTCGCCAAGTCACTCTTTGCCTAGGTCTGCAACGATGATCGTCCAATACAAACCCAAGAGAAACCTCATCCAGACCATCCTGATGGTCGAACTCCTCCGGGGGTTGGGACTGACCCTGAAACGGATGTTCTCCAGACCCATCACCCGCCAGTATCCGGAAGAAAAACCGGACATCCAGATCGGCTTTCGCGGCAAGCACGCCCTGGTGCGGGACCGGCGCACCGGCACCACCAAATGCGTGGCCTGCATGCGGTGCGCCACGGTCTGCCCGTCCCGCTGTATCCATATCCATTACCACGAAGACCCGGCAAGTGGCGCCCGCCAGGTCCGCTCGTACGAGATCGAAGCCCTGCGCTGCATCTACTGTGGCTACTGCGAAGAGGTCTGTCCTGTCAATGCCCTGGTCCTGGCAGAGGATTTCGAGTACTGCGGCCGGGAACGGAAGGAATTCCACTTCGATATGGAACGTCTCCTCGACCACTGGGACGAATTCATGGCCAGCGGCAAATACCGGGAAGACCGCTATGTCAATCCCTTCTGGCGACCCCGCGGCCTGCCGGAGGCCTTGCTGACCAGTGCCAAACGGCTGGATGTGCCGCAGGACTGGACCATTGCCGGCCAGTTTGTCGGCAGGCACCACCAAGCCCGGGATATCCACTCCATCAGGGAGGGTCGGTAAATGTTTGCCAAGCTGCTGTTTCTTTACTGTTCCCTGGTCATCCTTGCCAGTGGACTGGCCGCCATCAGGATGCGAAACCCGGTCCACTCCGTCCTCATGGTCCTGCTCCTCTTCTTTCACATGGCCGGCCTCTATCTCCTGCTCGGTGCTGAATTTCTGGCAGCGGTCCAGGTCATCGTCTATGCCGGGGCCATCCTGGTCCTCTATCTCTTCGTTCTCTTCCTGGTCAGTCTGAAGGAGGAACTGCGCCTGGGCCGGTTCGTGGACTCGGCCTGGCTGGGCATGGTGCTGGCCGGCGGCATAGGTGCAGGGCTGCTCTACATCCTTCCCCTGTTCGTCCCGGGCAGGAGGGGCCAATGGCCGCCTGAGCTGGTCCGGCAGGTCACCCATACAAAGGCCCTGGGACAGGAGATGTACTCGACCTTTATCCTGCCTTTCGAGATTGCCGGCCTGATTCTGCTGATCGCGGTGATCGGCGGCCTGGTGCTGGCCAGAAAAGACAAGGAGGCTGAACAGTGATTCCATTGACCTGGTACATGGCCCTGGCCGCCATGCTCTTTGCCATCGGTGTCTGCGGCTTTCTCACCCGGCGCAACGTGATCATCATGTTCCTTTCCATCGAACTGATGCTCAACGCGGTAAACCTGAACCTGGTGGCCATGAGCCACTCTCTCCATTCCCTGCGCGGCCAGGTCTTCACCTTTTTCATCATCACCGTTGCCGCGGCCGAGGCGGCCATCGGCCTGGGAATCGCCATCTCCCTCTTTCGCAGCCGCCGTACCGTTCACGTGGATGACATCAACCAGCTGAAGGGGTAATGACCATGCCGACCTACCTGTTGCTCATACCATTCTTGCCGCTGGCCTCGTTTGTCTTTACCTTTCTCGCCGGCAGACGGCTCGGGGTCCGGGCCCACTGGGTCCCGATCATCACAGTCCTGGTCTCCCTTGTCTGCGCCCTCAAGGCCTTTCAGGCCGTGCGCGCCGGACAGATCATCGACCAGGACCTCTACACCTGGATCGAATCCGGAGACCTGAAGGTCTCGGTCGGCTTCCTGGTGGATCAGCTCACCGCGGTCATGCTCATCGTGGTCACCAGCGTCAGCTCCCTGGTCCACATCTACTCGGTGGGTTACATGAAGGGGGAGGACGGCTATTACCGCTTTTTCTCCTACCTGAGTCTGTTCACCTTTTCCATGCTCATGCTGGTGATGGGCAACAACTTTCTCCAGCTCTTCTTCGGCTGGGAGGCGGTCGGCCTGTCCTCCTACCTGCTCATCGGCTTTTATTACGAAAAGGTCTCTGCGGCCACGGCCGGCAGAAAGGCATTCATCGTCAACCGGTTCGGTGACTTCGGGTTCAGCCTGGGGCTTTTTCTGGTCTTTGTCAGTTTCGGTTCCCTCCATTATGCCGACATCCTGCCCCAGGCCGATCATCTTGCCGGCCAGTCCTTTTCCCTGTTCGGAATGCAGTTCGATCTGGCCACGGCCATTGCCATGCTCCTGCTCTGCGGCGCCCTGGGCAAGTCGGCCCAGATTCCGCTCCACGTCTGGCTGCCCGACGCCATGGAGGGCCCCACCCCGGTATCCGCCCTCATCCATGCCGCCACCATGGTCACGGCCGGTGTTTTCCTGGTGGCCCGCTGCAATCCGCTTTTCGAGCTGTCCACCTTTGCCATGAACGCGGTCACCCTCATCGGCACCGTGACCTGCCTCTTTGCCGCCACCATCGCCCTGGTGCAGACCGACATCAAGCGGGTGGTGGCCTACTCAACGGTCAGCCAGCTGGCCTACATGTTCATCGGTTGCGGTGTAGGCGCCTTTTCCGCCGGTATCTTTCACCTCTTCACCCATGCCTATTTCAAGGCGCTTCTCTTTCTCGGCTGCGGCTCCGTGATCCTGGGCATGCACCATGAACAGGAAGTCAAGTACATGGGCGGCCTGAAAAGGTACATGCCAGTGACCTACTGGACATTTCTCCTGGCCTCCCTGTCCATCTCCGGAGTTCCCGGCCTGGCCGGCTTCTTCAGCAAGGACGAAATCCTGGCCATGGCCTTCAACTCCCATCTCGCCATGGGAAAGGTGGCCTGGCTGGTGGGTACCTTTGTCGCCTTTCTGACCGCGTTCTACTCGTTCCGTCTCTTCTTCCTCATCTTTCACGGCGAATTCCGCGGCACGGAAGAACAGAAGGCCCACCTCAGGGAGTCCGCGCCGGTGGTCACCGTCCCGCTCATCCTCCTGGCCATCGGCGCGGTCTGTTCCGGCTGGTTCGGCATTCCAGCCATTCTTGGCGGGCACAACCTCTGGGGGCATTTCCTCGAGCCGGTCCTGGGCCACCCGCACATGCATCTCTCCCGTTATGCGGAGTCCCTGCTCATGGGACTCTCCATCCTGGCTGGCGGTTCAGGAATCTTCCTGGCCTGGTATATGTATATTTTCAGACCGGAGCTGCCGGAACGTCTCGCCGGACGGTTACCCCGGATCTACAACCTGCTCCGGAACAAGTACTATATCGACGAGATCTACATCGCCACCCTGGTCGAACCGGCGCTGGCCTTCAGCCGCAGGGTCCTGCTGCGGGTCGTCGACCTGGCAATCATCGAAAACATCGTCAATGGCATCCCCAGAGGAATCGGGGCCCTGGGGAACAAGATCAGAAAACTGCAGGACGGGCAGGTCTCCCATTACCTGGCCTGGATGGGAGGAAGCGCCCTCTTCCTGATGGTATGGATGTTCACCAGATGATCCTGGACTACGCAGGTAACCAACAACGCCACATGAAGGGTCGATTATGTCTGTTCCACTGTTAAGCGCGCTCATCTTCTTTCCGGTTATCGGCGGGCTCTCCATGCTCACCGTGTCCCGGGAGCATCACCGGACGATCCGCACCATGGCCCTGCTCATCAGCCTCATCGAGCTGGTCATGGCCCTGCCCATCTGGTTCATGTTCGACAAGACAACCCACGAGATGCAGTTTGTGGAACGGCTGAACTGGATTCCTGTCTTCCATATCGAATACTACCTGGGAATAGATGGCATTTCGGTGCTTTTCATCCTCCTGTCCACCCTGATCACCACCCTGTCCATTCTGGTCTCCTGGGAGGCCATCCAGACAAAGGTCAAGGAGTTCATGATCGCCATCCTCCTCCTGGAAGGCGCCATGATCGGGGTATTCTGCGCCCTGGACTTTTTCCTGTTCTACATCTTCTGGGAGGCCATGCTCATCCCGATGTTCCTGATCATCGGTATCTGGGGCGGACCAAACCGTCTCTATGCCACGATCAAGTTCTTTCTCTACACCCTGATCGGCAGCCTGCTGATGCTCATCGGCATCATCACCCTCTACAACCATGGCGGCCAGAGTTTCGATATTCTCAGGCTGGCGGAACAACGGTATCCGCTTGGTCTGCAGCTCGTTCTTTTCTGGGCCTTCTTTGCCGCCTTTGCCGTCAAGGTCCCCATGTGGCCGGTGCACACCTGGCTGCCCGATGCCCATACCGAGGCGCCCACGGCCGGCTCGGTGATCCTGGCGGGAATCCTGATCAAGATGGGGGCCTACGGCTTTCTCCGCTTTTCCATGCCGATCCTCCCCGATGCCACCAACCGGATGATGATTCCCATGATCGTCCTCTCCCTGATCGGTATCATATACGGGGCAATCATCTGCCTGGCCCAGACCGACCTGAAACGGCTGATCGCCTACAGTTCGGTTTCCCACATGGGATTCGTCACCTTGGGACTCTATGCCCTCAATACCCAGAGCGTCGAGGGCGGTATCCTCCAGATGATCAATCACGGGGTGGTCACCGGAGCCCTCTTCCTGGCCATCGGCATGGTCTACGAACGGACCCACACCAGGGCCATCTCCGACTACGGCGGCCTGGCCTCCACCATGCCGGTCTTTGCCTCCTTTTTCCTGCTCTTCACCCTGGCCTCGGTGGGGTTGCCGGGAACCAACGGCTTCATCGGTGAATTTCTCATCCTCCTGGGCGGCTTCATCACCCGGCCATGGGCCGCCTTCTTCGCCGCTACCGGCCTGATCCTTGGAGCCTGGTACATGCTGTGGCTCTATCAGCGCATATTCTTCAATCCGGTCAACGACAAGGTCGTCGGTCTGCCCGAACTGACCCTCAGGGAGATCGCCATACTGGTCCCCATGGTGGTCCTCATCTTCTGGATCGGCCTCTATCCAGACAGTCTGCTCAGTTTCATGCATCCGTCGGTGGCCCATCTCCTGGAACAGGTCCGGTCTGCCGAAATCCTGCAACAGGCCCCCCAGGCCACGGCCATGGTCGTTCACTGAAAAACCAGTCGATATGGAGAGGAAACTGCAGTGATGAACGCAACAACCCTGACACTGGCCGCCTTTGAACCGGTTCTGCCGGAGATGCTGCTGGTCTGCATCGGCCTGGTCCTGGTCCTGCTGGACCTGTTTGCGCCCAAACAGCGGGAGCTGCTCCCCTGGCTCACCATCCTGGGAGCGGTGACCGCCCTGGGCATGGTCTTCTGGGAGCGGAACGGCTCCGCTTTCGGGGGCATGTTTCTCACCGACTCCTATGCGGTCTTCTTCAAGGTGATCTGCCTGCTGGCCGTGATCATGGCCATCCTGATGAGCGAACCATACAACCGTGTCCACGGGCTGTTTCAGGGCGAGTACTACAGCCTCATGCTCTTCAGCGCCGTGGGCATGCTGATCATGGCCTCGGCCGGCGATCTCATGGTCCTTTACCTGGGCCTGGAGCTAATGGCCCTGTCCGTCTACTGTCTCGTGGGGATATTGCGGCGGGAAAACCGCTGCGCCGAGGCAGCCATGAAGTACTTTCTCATGGGCGGCTTCGGGTCGGCCATCCTCCTCTACGGCATGTCCCTGGTCTACGGCCTGACCGGAACAACCACTATCGCCGAAATCGCCGCCCAGGCCGCCCAGACTCCCCTGCTTGACAACCCGGCCCTCCTGGCTGCCCTGGGGATGAT
>Ga0256914_1001235_pt1 | contig 23905 bp, 21 predicted proteins | sample HulkmetaG_FD_191571 | JGI IMG/M metagenome (GOLD analysis project Ga0256914, IMG submission 191571) | Hydrothermal chimney microbial communities from Main Endeavour vent field at the Juan de Fuca Ridge, Pacific Ocean - Hulk | ecosystem: Environmental > Aquatic > Marine > Hydrothermal vents ... | reverse complement strand
CAGGGCGCGATAGACGAACACATACGCGGCCACCGACATCAGGGGCAAGACGATGTCCATCACAAGCCAGTCGCGCTCGCGGGTCAGCGCGACCAGGCGCGGAAAAGCCCGCCCGCGTGCCGCGCGCCAAAACAGGCGCCAGCCCCTCGCGTAAGGCGGGCGTGAGGGCGCGGTCATGAGCCGCCTCCTGCCGCGGTCGGTGTTAGGTCTTCGCCCACCAGGTGGACGAAGACGTCTTCCAAAGTCGGGGCGCGCTTTTCAAGGCTGAGCAAGCGGGCGCCTTGGCGGGTCAGCACCTCCAACACCGGCGGGAGCACCGCGTCGTCGTCCAAGTGCAAATCCAGGCGCGCGTCCGCGGGCCCGACTTGCAGGCGCGCGCGGTGCACGCCGGGCAACGCCTCCAGCGTGGTTGCATCCCAAGGGCGCGTGGTTTGCAACCGCAGCCGAAACAGCGCCCCGCCCTGCACCCGGCGCTTCAGATTTTCAGGGGTGTCTAACGCAATGATGCGCCCGCGATGGATGATGGCCACCCGATGGCACAATTCCTCGGCCTCGTGCATGTAATGGGTGGTGAGCAACACAGTGCGCCCACCGCGCGCTTGCATCCACTCGCGCACAAACGCCCGAACCTCGCGCGCGGCGTTCACATCCAGGCCCAAAGTGGGCTCATCCAAAAACAGCACTTCGGGCTCGGTCAAAAAGCCGCGAATAATGTTCATCTTCTGGCGCAAACCTGTCGAAAGTTTCGACACCTTCGTGCCCAGCCGCTGGAGCAAGCCCAAACGGGACGCCATCTCTCGAATGCGTTGGCGGGCCAGCCTGGAGGGCATGCCGTGGAACTGGGCGAACATCCACAAGTTCTCTTCCACGGTGAGCAGGCCATAACCCGACGTCTCGCCGCCCGAAACCATATTGATGAACGGCCGCAACTGCCGATGCTGCCGCGCCACATCGTAACCCAGCACCCAGGCCTGCCCCGAAGTAGGCAACAGCAGAGTGGTCAGGATCTTGATGAGCGTGCTCTTACCCGCGCCGTTGGGGCCCAGCAGGCCGAACAACTCCCCCCGGGGCACCGCGATGTTCACCCCATCCAGCGCGACCAAAGGTGGACGCCCTCGGGGGGCGGCGTATTCCCGCCGCAAATCGCGTGTCAAGATGGCCCATTGCGCGGGGTCGTCATGGACGCGCATGGCATTAGTTCTCCTTGTGGGGGTGGGGGACACCCTCCGGGTGGGCCGGCGCGCGCCGCGCCTCACGGCCCATCGGTCGGGCTGGGCTGCGGGGGGAAGCACGAACGGCTGGGCCGAGGCTTAAGCGTTCATCCGCGCGTAGGTCGTGGGTGGCGGGTGAATGGCGTCATCGTCAACGGCCGCGTAATGGGCCAATTCCGCGGGGGTGTAGCCCTGCTCCAACAGATACGCGCGGCGAGGCTTGAGCGCGCCAGTGGGGCACACGGCCACGCACTGCCCGCAAAACACGCACGGACTCTCAGGCATGGCCACATCGTAAGCCGTGCTGATGCGGGTGTGGAAGCCCCGCCCCGCGAAGTTCAACGCGAAGACATACTGGGCGTCCGTGGCGCAGGCCTGCACGCAGCGCCAACACAAAATGCACTGGCCGTAGTCCCGCACGTACATGGGGTTGTCGTCGATGAGGGGGTACTCACGGCGGGCCACCGGGCCGAACGCGTCGGGGTCGGCGGCGTAGTCTTGCAGCAGGGCTTGCAACGCGGGGGCCTCGCGCAGGTCTGTGGCCGAAGCCAACATGGCCAGGGTCGTGCGCCGGGCCCGCTCGACGCGCGGGCTGCGGGTATGGACCACCGCGCCCTCGCGGGCTTCGGCCACGCACGCGGCTTGCAACGTGCGTGCACCCTCGACTTCGACCACGCACACGCGGCATAAGCCCGGCGGGGTCAATGCCTCGTGGTAACACACCGTGGGCACATCCCGCCCCGCGGCTTGCGCGGCCTGCAATAAAGTGCTGCCCGCGGGGACGGAAACTTCGCGGCCGTCAATGGTCAAACGAACGGTTTCGGGCATGGGGCCCTCCTCAACAAACGAGGATAGAGGCTGGCCGTTGGAAGTTGGCGGGAAGGGGGCTCACTCTTCCTCGAACGCGCGGCCCAGCCCCGCGGGCGGGGTGACCTGCAACGCGCGCAAGACCCGCGAAATCGCGTGCCGCGCGTCAGGCGGCAAGCCGGCCAAGGTCCGCTTCATCCATTCGGTATTGCCGATGTTGACCAGCAGCAAGGTCAAGATCATCAGCGGGAAGGGCGCCACTTGCAACACTTGCGTGGGCACGCCCGGCAGATAGGGCTGCACCACCAAACTCAGCCATTGCAAGAGGGCGAACATGTACGCGCCGGCTGCACCGCGCAGCGGGTTCCACGCGCCAAAGATGGTCAGCGCCAGCGCAATCCAGCCGATGCCGTCCAAGCCCGAGATGGTGCCCTTCCAGCCCGCTTTCACGCTGAGGGAGTAGGTGGGCCCAGCCAAGCCCACCAGCATCCCGCCCAGCACGGTGTAGACAAAACGCTGCAGGCGCACATTGGCCCCGCGCGCGTACGCGGCCGCAGGGCGCTCACCCAAGCCTTGCAAGATCAGCCCCGGCCGGGTCTTGTAGACCCAGAACCAGGTCACGAAAATCAGCACCATGCTCAAATAGGTGAGCGGGTCGTGGTCGAACAACAACTCGCCCAAAACCGGGATCTTGCTCAGCCCCGGGATAGGCATCACCGGCACCCGAGGCCCCTGCTTGCCCACAAAGGGGTTCCCCAGATAGTAGGACAAGTCGCGGGTGAACAAGGCCAGCACAAAGCCCACGGCCACCTGAGACTGTTTCAGCGTCAGGCTGGTGAAGGCGACCAACCATGCTACCGCGCCCCCGATGAGCATACCCACCACGAAGCCCAGCCACAGGCTATCGGTGGTCAGCGCGGCGACGAAGCCGCCCATGGCCGCGAGCAAGATGGTGCCGTTGACCGAAAGGTTGATGACCCCGGCCCGCTCCGTGAGGGTTTCCCCCAACGTGGCGAACACCACGGGGGTTGCCATGGCAACGACGCCGGCCAAGCCGGTGAGGATGAGGTCCCAACTCATGGGCATACTCCCGCGCGAATCATGAAGCCGCGGCCCGGGCCCGGCGGCGCAAGACCGTCCGCCGTAAGCCCTCGGTGAACAGGAAGGAAAACACCAGCGCGCCCTGGATCACGCCCGCGAGGCTCGAATCCAGCGACAGCACGATGGGCAGTTGGATGCTGCCGATGTTGATCGCCGCGAAGAACAACGAAACCAACGGTGCCCAGGTCGGATCGTAGTTCACCAACATACAGACCAGCAGGCCCAACCAGCCATAGCCGCTGGAAATAGCCGGGATGAGCCGATAATACACCGCGGTGACCTGTACCGCGCCGGCCAAGCCCACCAACGCGCCACCCAGGCCAAAGGCCAGCAACATGTAACGGCCCGGCTGCATCCCCATCAGCCGGGCGGCCCGCGGGTTATTCCCCACGGCCTTGAGGCGCAGGCCAAAGTAGGTGCCCTTGAGCAGCACATACGCGACGGCCATCCCACCCAGGCCAATGGCCAACGCCACTGGGCTCAAGCGCGTGTCGCCCAAGGTGGGCAAGTGCAACTCGGGCGGGAACGGCTCAGTGCCGCTCATGGAGCCGATGCCTGGGCGCTTCCAGGGCCCAAAAATGAGCCACAGCACGATGGTGGTGGCCACGAAGTTCATGCCCAGCCCGCCAAAGATTTCGTTCACGCCGCCGTAGGTGCGCAGCAATCCCACCAACAGCGCCCACAGCGCGCCGCCCAACGCACCGGCTACGATGGCCAAGGTCAACACCAATGCGGGCGGATAGCCGCTATCTTGTAGGGCGCGCAACACCCATGTGGTGAACACCGCGCCAATGACGATTTGCCCTTCAACGCCGATGTTCCACAACCCCGCGGCAAAGGTGATCAGCAAGCCGGCCGCGGCCAACAGCATGGGAATCCACGCCACCAACACGTCCGCGACTTTGCTCCACGAAATGCCGCCTTGCGCGGGCGTTGAGAACGCGCCCCGAAACACCAGCCCCAACACTTCCCACGGCGGGGTCTCGGGGCTGCTGATCCAAATGATCAGGGAGGTCAGCGCCAAGGCCAAAAGCACGGCGCCCCCGCGGTAGAGCACTGTTTCGCGCCAGGTCATGTGGTCGTTCATGCTGCTTTGCCCTCAGTCTGCGGCTCCACGACCGCGTCGTTGGCCACCTGGTCGAAGCCATAGCCGCCAATGAGTTGGCCCAAGCGTTCCACATCCAACGTTTCGGCCGGCAAAGGCCGCGAAACCCGTCCGCCGAAGAACACCAGCACCCGATCGCTGTAGTTCAACAGTTCCTCCAAGTCAGAGGACATGAAGAAGATGGCCGTGCCCGTGCGACAGCGGTCCTTGAGTTTGCCCCAAATCCACAGCGCGGATTCCAAATCCAGCCCCCGCGTCGGGTGCTCCATGAAGATCACCCGCAGGTCGGGGCGCATCAAGGCCAACAACAAACGCTGCTGGTTGCCGCCCGACAGCGCGCGCGCCGGCGTCTCAGGCCGGCCGCGGATGGAAAAGTTGGCGATGGCTTCTTGGGCCCAGGCTCGCATGTGCTCGGGGTTGAGCAAAAAGCCCGTTTGCTCCCGAGCCAAGGCCACATGCTCGGCAATGGTCAGGTCGGGGAACAAGCCTTCGGTCATGCGGTCCGCGGGGATGTACGCTGCGCCGGCTCGATGGAAGTCCAAGTACGGCCGTCCGGTCATGTCCTGCCCCAAGAAACGCACCGTGCCCCCCGTGGGGCGGATGAGCCCGGCCGCGGCCCGCAACAGGCGCCGCTGGCCGCTGCCCTCCATGCCGGCCAAGCCGATCACCTCGCCCGCGCGCAAGCGCAGGGTCACCCCGCGAATGTGCAGCCGATGGTCTTCCACCGATAGGTTGTCCAGTTCCAACACCGGCTCGCCCAAAGGCACGGGTTCGGCGCGGCCCACGGTGATGACCTTGCCGAACATCATTTGCACCAAATGGTCCAGGTCATAGGGCGCTTGCGCCTCACCCACCAATTCGCCACTGCGCAACACGGCCACGCGGTGGCACAAGGCCTGGACTTCTTCCAACTTGTGGGTCACAAAGATGATGGTGCGACCCTCGTCGGCCAAGCGGCGCAGTGCGGCAAAGAGTTTCTCCCGTTGCTGCGCGCTGATGCCCGTGGTCGGTTCGTCGAAAATGAGCACCCGCGCGCCCAGCCACAACAGGCGCACGATCTCCAACTGCTGCCGTTCGCCCACGGTCAGCGTATCCACATACGCGTCTGGGTCGAGGGAAAAGCCAAACTGTTGGCTGATGGAGAGCAACGCCTGCCGGGCGTCTTCCTTGTCGGGCAGCAGGCCACCGGGGCTACCCGCCACGAAGTTGTCCAGCACCCGCATGGGTGGAAAATCCAGCGGGTCTTGATGCAACATGCCGATGCCCTGCTGCAGCGCGTCCGCGGGCGAGCGAAACGCCACCGGCCGACCATCGAGGCGAATCTCACCTTGATCAGGGCGTATAAAGCCCGACAAAATCTTCATCAACGTGCTCTTGCCCGCGCCGTTTTCCCCCAACAGGCCCTGGATCGTGCCCGCGGGGATGGTCAATGTGATGCCGCGGTTCGCGTGCACCGGGCCAAAGAACTTGTGAATGTCGCGCAGTTCTACCTGCATGGACGGCCTCACGTGAGGTAAGGAGCAGACCGACGGGCAACGCCGAAGTTAGGGGCGATTATACCACGCCTTGCCCGGCTTGCCCTTCGACACGAAACGATTTTTGAGGCCCTCGTCTGGCGCGTGTCCGACGGTTTTTATCCCTCCAACGTGGTGTTTTCGCGGGCCGACGGCGTTGCGGGGGGCGATGTGGGGTGCGCTGGGGGAACAGCATCCGCGGACGGCGCCGCGGCGTCGCGCAGGCGCACCCACATCTGATGCCCAGGCTGGCGCTGAAACGGCTTGGGCTGCGGGTACGCGTAAGGCTCGGCCAGTTCCCACGCGTATAAGGGCTTGTCGCCCGCGTAGGCGCGCAAAAAGCGCGGGTGGGCCAAGTGCTTGTCATAGTGGGCTGCCAGTTCGTCGACGGTAAAAGGCCCCTGCACCCCGCGAATTTCCACCGTGCCCAAGATTTGGTCCCCGTGCAAAACCGCCACCCGCCCGCGCACCCGGGTGGGGTGCTTGCGCAACTCCCACACCTTGCGCCCGTGGACGATGTGGCTGGCATAGGGCTCGCGCACGAAAAAGCCCCGTTCGGGCAACGCGTCCAGGCGGTAGAACGTGCCATAGCCCACCGCGTACACGGCGTCGGGCTCCAAGGCGGGCACCAGTTCGGGGCGATGCAACACCACCAGCAAGGCCAACTTTTGCTGCCGCGCCAGCCGGGCCAAACGGCGGGCCACCCGCAAGGCCGTACGCGGATCCAGCGAGGCCGCGAACTCGTCCAAGAGCAGCACATTGGGGCGTTGGGCCAACAAGTAGGCCAATTGGGCGCGCGCCTTCTGGCCCGTCGACAGGTCGGCATAAGGCGCGCGGTAAAGCACTGCGTCCGCGATGCCCACCGCGTTGAGCAGTTCCACCGCCTCAGCCTCGTCGCCCAAAAGGCGGAAAAGCACTTCGGCCAAGGGCAGGGGGCCAAACGCCGGCTCCACTTCACCGGGCAGCAAGGCCTCGACGCGCGCCTCAGGCGGCACTTGGACTTGGCCCGCGTCGGGGCGCTCCGCGTCGGAAGGCCAGCCGCGCGCCGCGGCATAGAGCAAACGCAGCAGCGTGGTTTTGCCGCTTCCGGACGCGCCCAGCACCGCCACGACTTGGCCGGCGGCCAGGGTCAGGTTCACGCCCCGCAGCACGGTTTTCTGAATCACCCGCTGCCGCACGCCAAAGGCTTCGAGCAAACGCCGCACCGGGGGCGAAAGGGCTTCCAAGTCCAGGCGATTGGTATAAGCCTTGGTGACCGCGCGCAGGCGCACCGGTGTGCGCAAGGGCTCAGCCGCGCGGTAGCGGGGCCGGTAAAGCCGCCCGCCGTGCTTGCGCGCCACTGGGTCGGTGCGCAAAAACGTCGTGATGGCTTGCTGGGCCTCGTCCGTGAGCGGGTAATAGAGCACCGGCCGGCCGCTGGCTGTATCCCACATATAGCGAAAGCCCACCTTTTCCATGAAAGGGTTGTAGCGGGCCATCATGGCCACCGTCTCCAGCGCGGCCTTGGACATGCGCATGTCGGGCACCCAACGCTGCGCCACCCAACGCGCGGCCAGACGCAAGGCCAATTGGCCCAGCCCATCGGCCCGATAGTCGGGGTGCACCACCACACGCGCCAGACGCGCCACCGGAGCCTGGGCCTGCGCCAAAGCCTCGGCTTGGGCTTCCCACCAATCGCGCGCCTCAGAGGAGGGCTGGAAAGGATGGGCGAACCATTCGGCCGGGAACACCCGCGTGCGGATGTCCTTTTCTACTGAGCCGTCGGGCAAGCGGCGATGCATACGCGGCAACGGAGGGTCAATGCGCACATAGGCCACAAAGCGGGGCTCATACGGTTGCCGTTCCAGCAGTTCCAACACCAAAAAGCGGCTGGCGCGCGTCGCGCTTTTGAGATCGTGAAAACGCATCGGCCGGCCGCAGCGCGGGCAATTCGGTCGCGCGTTGGCTTCGTGATACAGCCGGCAGGTCTCGCAATACCAGCGGGCCAAGTGGGCTTCGTCCGAAGCGTAGTGATATTGCTCCAGGTCGACAATGGCCGCGTAATCGTGTTCGAATTGGGCTTCGCGCGCCAGCACGGTGTAGGTGTAAAGGGCGTGGTCGTGAAGCGGGCTGGTGCGCGGCAACGTGGCCGTATGCTGCCACAACGGCCACACCGAAACCGCGCCTCGCAGGCGATAGTTGTCAAAAGTGATGGCTTGGGGGTCCTCCAAGACCAGGTCGCACTTTTGGTCAGGACGCAACCATTGGGCCACGGTGCCCGTCATGGGCAGCCGGTACGTCGTGCCATCGGACTCCGCGACCACAACCCAGCCTGCGTAACGATAACGCGGCTTGGGAATCTGCACATGTTGGACGCGAACGCGGCGAGGGGTGTGGGACGACGTTTGGGTCAAGGGGCCTCCTCCATGCGCACCGAGCCAGTGGCCTCGGCGCGGGGTGGTTGCGGCGCGCGAGCAAAGCGCCTCACGGCGTGGGCGTAGGCACCGGCGTGAACGGGGTGCGCGTGGGCGACGGGGTCCATGTAAGCGAAGGCGTCACCGTGGGGGTGATGGTCGGCGACGGGGTTGGGGTCACCGGCACCGTGGGCGAAGGTGTTGGGGTAGAAGTGGGCGGCTCACCTTCGACCACGAAAGAGCCCTGGGTGACCAACTGGGTAGCCACGAAGATGTAAACCGTGTAACGGCCGGGCAGCCATGCCTGAGGTTCAGGGTTCCAATCGGTGTAATCCCAACCGCCGGTGCCGCCAGCCCAGGGTCGGGTCTCGAAATGCACCAATTCGCCCTCGCGATACCACAACGCGGTCCACTGCACACCGTCCACCATACCGTCATAGCTGTAGAGTGCGTACAGGTGGCCCACCGGGTTTTGGAACACTTCGCCGGGCCGCAACGGGCGGAAGGTCGCGCGATCCAAGCCCTGGGTGAAGGTGATGGGGCTGAAGCGCGCGCCCGGTGGCGGGGTGGCCGTGCTTTCGAAGCGGGCCAAGATGGCATCGGGGATGTAGGGGGTCGGGGTGGCGCTGGGCGTGTAGGTTTCCGCGGGGGTCGGGGTGCGGGTCGGGGGGAGCGTGGGGGTGGGCCGCGGGGTCGGGGTGGCCGTGGCCGGTGTTGCGACGGGCGCCGCGGGGGGCATCGCCGCGGCTATCGGGGAACTCAGCCGCGCGGCCCACCGGGGCAGGGCCCACCAAGCCAGCCCCTGCAACACCACACCGAGGGCGATGAAGCGCCAGCCCCGCAGCAAGCGCTCCCGCCGCAGCCGAAAGAAAGGGATGCGTTGAGCCCGGCGCAGGGTAAACGCGCCCAAAGCCAGCGCAACCAACCCCAACAACCCCGCCAACCACCGGGCCCAACGCAGCCAAACGTCTGGGTTCATGATAGGGCGATTTTACCCGGCCCCTGCGGGTTTGGCAACCAACGCGAGGGGCCGTTCGAAAATTTCACACGGGGCCACAAAGCGCACGGAGGGAAGGAGAGCGGAAAGGGGGATTTTTGGGTATGGAGGCCGTTGGAAAAGCAAACCGGTGCGAACCGGCCGCTTTTTTATTTGCGCGCGATTCCGGGGGCCGTCCTGCTCAGCCCTGCGGATGGGCCTGGGAGCGCATGGGGCAAACCACGGCTCAGGGCTATGCATCGGTTTTTCGAACGCCCCCACCGGCGCGAGGCCGTGGCCCAGGAACGCGCGCCACGAGTGCTGGGCTCTTCCTGCGCCAAGGGGCCGCCGTGGGTAACGGCCCAACCACGGCCAAAGGGGCGCCACCGCGCTTCCCGCGCGCAGGGCGCTCGCGAGCACGATCGGCCGGGCCTGGGCGCCCAGCGGTGCCAGAGGTGGCCCGCCGCGTGTCGGCCGACCACGGCCGCGACCCTCGAGGTTGGGCCCTGCTCGGCCGCAACCCACGCCCCGCGGTACCGCGTGACGCGCGCCATCCCCGGCCAAGGCGTTGGCGAGGTTAGGGCGACGGCTCACGCGCGGTACGCACTTCGAGGGCCCGCCAACGATATAAAGCCACGGCCAGCACCAGGGTCCCGGCCACCTGATCCAAACGCCAACCCGAAGGCGAAACCGGACTATCGCCGCGAAAACCGGCCACAGCCACGAACCAGGCCGCGCTCAAGGCCACGAACCGCCAAAACAACATGCCGGCCGGCCAAGGGCGCGCGGCCGTGGCTTGTTCGTCGATCTGACGCCAAACCCAAAACAAAAGCACCAACGCACCCGCGGCCCAATACAACTGGGTCGGATGCCGCACTTGGCCCCACAAAGGCACCCCCCATGGCAACGTGGTGGGCAGGCCAAAGACATCACCGCGCGCCGCGGCCCGCAACGCGAGCGCGACCTGCATCACGGCCAAAAAGGGCACCAGCGCGTCGGCCAGCCGCGGCCATGGCACCCCGCGCCGAGAAGCCATCCACGCGGCCACGGCCACGCCAGTGAGCACGCCCCCGAGGGGGTCCAACAGCGCGGGGTTCAGGGAGAACACGCTCAGGGGCGCCTCGGAAAACGCGGCCGGTGCGCGTAGCACCATGAACACGCGCGCGCCGATCACGCCTCCCAGCACACTGTAGAACAGCACATCTGACACCCACTTGGACGAAAGGCCCAAACGCGGCGCGGCGCGCTCGGCCAACCAACTCCCCAACACCAGGCCGGCCAGTAGCAACAATCCGGGCACGGGCAGCGTCAGCGGACCTAAAGGCAGGACAGGCAACATGGCTATTTCTCCCGCAGGGCCAGCAAGGTCTCGGCACGGGTGCGCAACAAGGCTTCGGCCATAGGGCCCCCGATCACGATCTCTTGAATCACGCCATCGGGCCCGATGAAGAAGGTGGTGGGCAGCGAATGCACCCGATACGTGGTGGCGACGCGGGCGTCCAAATCCAGCAGCACAGGGAAGGTCAACCCATAGTCGGCCACAAAGGATTCCACATTGGGGCGCGCGTCTTGCGCGGTGACATTGACCGCGACCACGACCAGCCCTTGGTCGCGATAGGCTTCATACACCCGCTGCAATGCGGGCATTTCGGCCTTGCAGGGCGGGCACCAAGAGGCCCAAAAGTTGAGAATGACCCCTTGACCGCGCAAGTCGTGCAAAGCCATAGACGAGCCGTCCAGGGCGGTTAGGGTAAAATCGGGCGCCTGAAAGCCCACTTGGGGCGCGGGCGGCCGCCCCTGAATCAATGTTTGGGGGTCGGTGCGTCGGACCCAGGTCCACAACACAGCCGCGGCCAACAACAGCCAGCCCGGCCACACCAGCCAAGTCCGCCACGAAGCCAACGATGTCATGCTCACCTCACCGCAATAGAGTTCGAAAGGGCAAATTTGGAGAAATGGCAGGCCAGTTTTGGACAAAGGTTTGACGCGCCGCCCGGCTCATTGTATAATGCGTGCATCTTCGGTCCTGGGTCTTCGACGGCCCGAGGCTCCTGAACCGGATCGGCCCAGGCGGGAGTACTTGTATGGCATTGAAAGGCGACCTACGCAGTTTTTCCATCGTCCAATTGCTCAACCTCATCCACCTCGCTCGCAAGAGCGGACGCCTGAGCATTGCGGCCGAAGGGGAGGTAGCCGAACTCTACTTTCAAGACGGCAAGTTGGTGTACGCCCACTTGCGGTCTCGACCGCAGAGTTTGCTGGATGTATTGTACCAGGCCCGCCGTCTGACGGCCAAACAATACAAGGCCCTCAAGGCCCGCACCGAGAACCTCAACGACAAGGCCTTGGGGCTGCTGCTGGTCAATGCTGGCTACTTCACCCCGCAAGACATCCTGGCTATCCTGCGCGACCACTATACCAACATCGTGCGCAAACTCTTCGCTTGGATCGAAGGGCGTTTTGTGTTCGAAAGCGATGTGCCCATGCCCAAAGATCGTATCCCCGTGAAGTTGGGGCTGGGCAACCTGATCATCGAGGGCTCGCGGCAGTTGCGCGAATGGGAGCGGCTGCGGGAAGAGATTCCCGACTTGAACATGGCCCTCAAGTTCGTCGACCAGCCCCAAACCGATGTCAAGAGCCTGAATTTGAGCGTCGAAGAATGGCGGGTGATCGCGTATGTCAATCCTAAGAACTCCCTCCGCAAGATCGCTCGTACTTTGAAGTTGAACGAGTTGGAAATTCGCCGCATTGCGTATGCGCTCATCCAAGCCGGCATCGTGGAACTGGTGCGGCCGGATGATTACAAACCCAAGCAGGTCATCCAACACGCGTTTGTCAACCGGTCGAAAGAAGAGAGCATTTCGCTGGTGCAACGCATCATCAACCGCATCAGTCGCTGAGCGTGAAGGTTTTGTCTTTCTAAAGGTGGTGTCCTATGCAGGCTGTAAAGATTGTTGTTACTGGGCCGTTCAGCGCTGGCAAAACCCAATTCATTAAAACCGTCAGCGAAATCGATGTCGTCGCGACGGAGCGCAAGATTACCGCCGCGGACGAGAAGGCCATCAAAGAAAGCACAACCGTGGCCATGGATTTCGGCCGGCTGACCATCGACGACGATTTGGTGCTGTATTTGTTCGGCACGCCCGGCCAAAAGCGTTTCGATTTCATGTGGGAAATTCTCTCGGAGGGCATGTTGGGCTTCATCGTGCTGGTAGACAGCACCCGGCCCGAGACCTTCCGGGAGGCGCGCAACATCTTGGAGACCTTCAAGGCCTATGCGCCAACGCCCTTCGTGGTCGCGGCCAACAAGCAAGACCTGCCCGACGCGTGGGATGTGGAAGACCTGCGCATCGCGCTGCGGTTGCCCAAGGACGTCAAGGTCGTCCCTTGCGTCGCGGTGGACCAAGAGTCGGTCAAGCAGGTGTTGTTAGAGTTGTTGTACAGCATTTTGGAGTGGATCGAGAGCGGCGCAGCCCATCGTAAGCCCAAGGAAATCCAATCCAAGAAATAATCCTTCGGCGAGGCGTTCCGGTGTCGTCCATCGTCACCCAACAGGGCATTCTGCACTACGAGGTCATGGGTCGCGGCAAGCCGTTGCTCTTGTTGCACGGCTGGCTGGAGTCGTGGCGCATCTGGCACGACACCATGGAGCACCTCAGCCAGCATTATCGCACCTACGCGCTGGACTTTTGGGGCTTTGGCGAATCGGACGCCGAGCGCACCGCGTATCGGGTCGACGACTTCGTCGAGATGGTGCGCTACTTCATGGACCATTTGGGCATTCGCAAAGCGCCCATTGTGGGCCACAGCATGGGCGGCACGGTGGCCTTGGCCCTCACCATCCGCTATCCCGACAAAGTCGAGCGCACCGCGGTCATCGGCAGCCCCATCGTGGGCACATCGCTGGCCTGGTTCCTCCGCTTGGCCGGCAACCCAACCATTGGCAGCCTCATCCATCGCTTTTCGTTCTTGCTGAAGTTCGGCGTGCAAGTGGTCTTTCCGCTCATCACCCCCGACCCCTTGTGGCCCGAGCGCCTGCAACAAGACCTTTCCCAAACCGACTTGGTCGCTTTCTTCGAAAGCATCGGCTCGCTGCACGAGGTGGACCTGCGGCCCGACCTGCCGAAAATCAAGACCCCCGTGTTGGGCGTGTACGGTGCGCGCGATCCCATCGTAGACCCCAACCAATGGCTGGTGCTCAAGCAAGGCGTGCTGCACGCCCAAATCGAACGCCCGCTTACGGCCGGCCACTTCCCGATGCTGGAGATCCCGGCCAGTTTCAACCTCATGCTGCAACGCTTTCTCACAGCCGACGACGACGCGTTGCTCGTGGGCGATATGGAGTAAACCATGCTCAGGGTCGTGTTGCACGAGCCTCGGCCAATATGGCCGTTCAACGAGCCCGCGCGTGACTTGCGCTTGCAAAATCAACCGCTGTGGGCCTTGCAGAACGAGATCCTGCGGGCCTTCACCACCAGCGAATTGGTGCTGCCCCCAGGCCAGCCATGGCCTACCGACTTGCACGAGCCCATTCTGGCCTACCGAGACAACGTCTTCTTCAACGCGCCCTTTGTAGAAGCCTTTTTGGAACAAGCCCGGGCCAAGAACCGCCCCAGTCGGGTGGCCTTTCACGAAGACAATCCAGCCTTTCAACAGCACATGTTGCCCCTGTCGGTCTCCTATGAACGCTACGGCGATTTCTTCTGGGGCGACATGTGGTATTACCCGCGGGGCTACACCGACGAGCCACCCGAGCCCATCTTCGTGGACATGAAAATCCAAGAAGTGGGATATTATCACATCCCCACCTACATGGCCCGCCGCGGGGGCGACTTGGTCTTTCAAGTGCCGCAGCGCTCGTTTGTCGCCATCGATACGTGGGTGCATGTCTATGTGGCCGACATCATCTTCGGCCTGTTCAGTCGCGGGGTGCGCTTCGAAGCGCGGGTGAACGAAGATCCGTGGTTCAAGATCAAGATTTTGCTCAAGTCGCTGTGGGAAGGCCGCCAAATCTTGCAAAGTTCCGACCTGGTGATCATCGGGCGCAATTGCAACATCGACCCCACCGCGGTCATCCATGGCCCCACCATCATTGGCGACAACGTGACTATTGGCGCGGGCGCGGTGATCGACAACTGCATCATTGGTGATAATGTAAACATCGGGCAGGGATGTCAGTTGCTTTTGTCGGTCGTGGGTGATGGCGCGTTCTTGCCTTTCCGCGCGTCATTGTTCATGACCACGTTGATGGACAACAGCATGGTGGCGCAAAACACCTGTCTACAAATGTGCGTCGTCGGGCGCAACACCTTCATCGGCGCGGGCACCACGTTCACCGACTTCAACTTGCTGTCGCAACCTATCAAGGCCCGACGACCCGACGGCACCTTGGAACAAACGCCCTTCCCCGTGCTGGGGGGCGCGGTAGGGCACAACTGCCGCCTGGGCTCCGGGCTGGTCATCTACCCCGCGCGCACCATCGAGTCTGATGTGGTCCTCGCAGCCACCGACGAACGGCGGGTCATCACCAAAGACGTCTTCTACGAAGACAGCGACCACCATCGCTTCAAACTGGACTTCATCGTCGAGCGGGCTTACCCCCGCCCTGCGGACGACCCGAATTACCCCTACTTCCGCAACAAGTGATCCAACGCGGCCCCGCGCCCCTGGCCCAGCAACCAATGGTAAGATAGAATACCGCGCCCGGCCCGCGGCCGCGGGAAGGCGGGCGCGATTTTTTCGATCGGGGTTGTCATGGGCAGCCGAGATCCACGCTTTGCCTTCATCATCCATCCCATTGACCCGCGCGAAGACGTGCGGCGTCGCTATCCTTGGTTGGCCAAGGTCTTGCCCGAAGGCTGGATCCACTTCCTGTCGGGGCTATGGCCGCCCCTTAAGTTGTCCGACATCGAGGGCATCGAATCCCAGGCCACGGGCGAACAGTTGCGCGGCTGGCTGTTGGCTTGTCCCCTTACCCCGCAGCGCATGCGGACATCATCGCTGGCCTTTGTCTATCGCAAAATCATCCAAACCGTGCGCCTGGCCGAGCGTTTAGGTGCGGACATCGTCGGCCTGGGCGCGTGGACCGCGGCCATTGGCGACGCGGGCGAAACCGTAGCCCGAGCCGCGCGCATTCCCGTGACCACGGGCGACTCGTACACGGTGGCCGTGGCCGTCGAACAGTTGCGCCAAGCCGCCCGCGCCCTGGGCGTGACACCCTGGGAAGGCGCGACCGTGGCCGTTGTCGGGGCGACGGGCGCGATCGGCCGCGCGGCCGCAGACGTGTTGGCCGACGAGGTCGAACGAGTGCTGCTCATCGGGCGCCGGCCCCGCAGCCTACAACAAACCGCGGCTGCGCTCCAATCTCGGCCGCGCCGCGCCAGCGTTGAAGCCACCACCGACCTGCGTCGCCTGGCCGAGGCCTCCTTCGTGCTCTCGGCCACCACCGCGGGCCGGGCTATTATCCATCCCCAACATTTGCGGCCGGGCAGCGTGGTGCTGGATGTTGCCCTGCCCCGGGATGTTTCGCTGCGGGTCAGCCGTCAGCGGCAAGACGTGTTGGTGTTGGATGGTGGCATCGTGCGCGTGCCCGGCCCCGTGAACTTCCACTTCAACTTCGGCCTGCCTCGCGGCCTGGCCTACGCGTGCATGGCCGAAACCATGATTCTCACCCTGGAACGGCGATTTGAGTGTTATACTATAGGGCGCACCATCCCAACCGACAAGGTCGCCGAAATTGCCCGCTTGGGGGCCCATCATGGATTCCAAGTGGCCCCCCTGATGAGTTTAGGGCGCCGCGTGCGCGCGGCGCAGTGGGAACGGGTCCGCGAAGCGGCCCGGCGAGCCCGCTCCGAAAAGGAGGCGCTATGAATCGGCCCCGCCTGCTAATTGTGGAGGACGACAAAGATACGGCCCAGATGCTTAAGTTGTTCTTCGAGCATCAGAACTACGATATTGAAATCGCCGCGCGTGGCCGTGACGCGGTCGAAAAAGCGCGCACCTTCTTGCCCAACCTCATCTTGCTGGACATCTTGCTGCCTGACATCGACGGCTATGAGGTCTTTCGGCAGATTCGCACCCTGCCCCGCACCGCGCACATCCCCGTGATCTTCCTTACCCAGCGAGATGAGCGTTACGCGCGCATCCAAGGCCTGGAAATGGGCGCAGACGACTTCATCACCAAACCCTTCGACCCCGATGAACTGCGCTTGCGGGTCAAAAACATCTTGCAGCGGGTGGAACGCGAACGCTTGACCGACCCCCGCACCCACTTACCTTCGGGCCGTTCGGTTGAAGACTATTTGCGCACGTTGATTCAGCGTCAAGATTGGGCGTTGTTGGACATTTGGATTAAACACTTCGACGCGTTCCGCGAAGTCTATGGCTTCATCGCCGCGGACGACGTGCTGCGCTTCATGGGCATGTTGCTCACCCAAATCATGGACCAGTTGGGGTCGGAACAAGACTTCATCGGCCATCCGGGCGAGAGCGAGTTCATCGTCATCACCGATGAGATGCGCGCCCCGCTCATCGCTGAGCACCTCAAGGCACGCTTCGACGAAGACGTCAAGGCCCTCTACAACTACCAAGACCGCGAGCGCGGCTATCTCATCGTCACCGGCGAAGATGGCACCCCGCAAACCGTGCCTTTGATGACCTTAGACATCGGCATCGTGCGAGCCCGTGAACACGACTTCGCGGACATTCGCGAGATCACCGAAGTGGCCGCGCGCAGCCACCGCAAACCCTTTGCTTGAGGTCCGACCACGCTTATGACCGCGCCTTTGATTCCTTCAGCCTCGGCCACCACCGTAGGACAGGCCTGGAACTCCATCCTGAACGCCTTGGACGCGGCGCAGGATGAGACTTCGCTGCTGCAAGGCGTGATGGCCAACCTGGACGCCCTGGTACCCCACGACGCGGCCACGCTATGGCGCAAAGAAGGCCAACGGCTGGTGGTGGTCGCGGAACACGGCTACGCGGCCGACGAATCCCCGCTGGGCCTCCAAGTCGACATCCAAGACAGCCGCATCTTTCAAGCCATCACGGCCCAGCGCCAAACCCTCTACATCCCCGATGTCACCCAAGACCCGCGCTTTCCGTCGCGCGAGCAAGCCCCCCGACGCAGTTGGCTGGGCGTGCCCGTGCAAGTGGGGGATGAGATCTTGGGCCTGCTGGTGCTCGAGGCGGCCGCACCGCACGGATTCCACGCCGAGCACATTAGCCTGATCAACGGTTTTGCGCGCTTGCTGGCCCAATATTGGCAGCAACACCGCACCTTGGCCCAACTGCGCGCCGAGCGCAACCAAGCGCGCGAACTGGCTCAACGCCTGGAATTGCTGCACGAGGTCATTCGCGACCTGACCTCAACGCTGGACCCGCGGCGCATTTGGGCGCGCGCAACCCGCCACCTGCAACACGCCCTCCAAGCCCCTCGGGTGACGGCCCTCAGCCCCGACACCCAAGGCCAAGTGCGCCTGGAGGTCGAGTTCCCCCCTGTGGACGACGAATACGCGCAAGATACGCCCGTTCCGTTGGCCCCCCTGTTCGCGTTCCTCAAAGAGAGCGGGCGGCTGCTGCATGTGAGCAACCCGTTGCAGGAACCCCTGCTGGCTTCGGCCGAGGCTTTCTTCCGGGCCCGGCACTTAGGACACGCGCTGATTGTGCCGGTCGAAGACAACGAGCACTTGCACGGCGCGTTCATCGTTTGGGATGCTGAACCCATCCCGCCAGAGCGCATCGAACTGGCCCGCACGTTGGCTCAACAAACCGCGGCCGGGTTGCGCAACGCGCGGCTCTATCACATCACCCGCCAATTGACCACCCGCCTCGAACAGCAGGTGGAAGAGCGTACCGCGGCCTTGCGGGCCGAGCACCGCCGCGCGCAACTCATGGCCCACATCTTCGCGGAATTGGCCGGCAGTTTGGACCTGGACCAAGTGCTCAACCGCACCTTAGACACGTTGCGGGAGGGCCTGGACGCGACCCAAGGGGTGGTGCTGCACATCCCGCCCGACGACCCGACGAACATTGTGTGGCGCGCGGGCCGTGGCCCGCGGCGGCCCGAATACGGCGGCCAACGGCTATCCTTGCCGCCCGACGACCCTTGGCTGCAGCGGGTAACCCGCGAGCACAAAGTGCTCCTCATCGACCCGCAAACCCCGTGGCCACCAGGCTGGGCCGAAGCCTTCGGCCGCTACCCCCGGGGCGTGGCTGCGCCGCTGCTGCTGGGCGCGGAAGCGCATGGCGTCTTGCTGCTGCTGCGCGACCAAGATCGCCCTTGGCCCGAAGCCGACATCGAACTGGTGCAGGCCACAGCCATGCAAATGGCCACGGTCATCCAAAACGCCAACGTGGTGCAATTGCTGCACCAGCAAATCGCGGAGACCATGGAAATCTCGCGCGAACGGCAGGTGGAAGCCAGCCGCATTCGCGCCATTCTGGAGGCCGTGGCCGACGGCATCTTGGTCACCGACCCCCGCGGCCGGGTGACCCTGGTCAACCCCTCTGCAGAGCGCCTGCTGGGGTTGGCGGAAGAAGACCTCTTGGGCCAGCCCCTGGAGCGCTTTCGAGGGCTGTTCGGCGCCCAAGGGCAGGCGTGGCTGGAGCACATCCGCCATTGGTCGCAAAACCCCGACGCATACACACCGGGCGAAACCGCTGCTTCGCAAATCGAACTCGAAGACGGCCGGGTGCTGGCCATTCACTTGGCGCCGGTCTTCATGCAGCGACGCTTCTTGGGCACGGTGTCGGTCATCCGCGACATCACCCACCACATCGAGGTCGACCGCATGAAGTCGGAGTTCGTGGCCACGGTCAGCCACGAATTGCGCACCCCCCTCACGGCCATCAAAGGCTATGTGGATCTGCTCACCAAGCCCCACGTGATGGGCGAACTCAATCCCAAACAAGCCAAGGCCGTGTCCGTCATCCAGCGACATGTGCAGCGCCTCATCAGTTTGGTCAACGACCTGCTCACCCTCTCGCGCCTGGAGTCGGGCCGGGTGCGCATCGAACCCGAACCGATCGAATTGCCGCCCATCTTGGAAGAGGTGGTGGACGACTTTCGGCGGCAGATGCAAGACCAGGGTCGCGACCTGACCTTGACCGTGGCCCCCCTGCCGCCCTTGCCGCCCGTGTTCGCGGATCCGCAGCGAGTGCGGCAAATCGTGGGCAATCTGGTCGAAAACGCGTGTCGCTACACCCCCGACGGCGGTCAAGTCACGGTCATGGCCCGGGCCGAGCGTGGTTTCGTCCAAGTGAGCGTGAAAGACACCGGCATCGGCATTCGGCCCGAAGATTTAGACCGGGTGTTCGAACGGTTCTACCGCGGCGAGCACCCGCTGGTCATGAAAACCGCCGGCACTGGTTTGGGGCTGGCGATCGTCAAGCAGTTGGTCGAAATGCACGGCGGCCGCATCTGGGTCGAGAGCACCGGCGTGCCCGGCGAAGGGACCACCTTCCACTTCACCCTGCCCCAAGTACGCGCCGAACTCGACCCCGCGGCCCCGCATGCCGAGGCGGAGTAGGAATCATGCCCAGGATCCTTATCGCCGAAGACGAGCCCGACATTCGGGAGTTGGTGGCGCTGATTTTAGAGTTGGACGGCCACGAGGTCATCCAAGCGCGCGATGGCCAAGAGGCCGTCGAAAAGGCCCAGGCCGAGCACCCTGACCTCATCCTCATGGACGTGCGTATGCCCCGCATGACCGGTTACGAGGCCTGTGAGACGCTCAAAGCCAACCCCGCCACCCAGCACATCCCGGTGGTGTTCCTCTCGGCCAAAGGGCAAGCGGGCGAGGTGGAAGCCGGCTACCGCGCAGGCGCGGTCGCGTATCTCATCAAGCCCTTTGACGCGGAAGAATTGCTGCTGCGAGTGAAAGAGATTTTGGCCCACGCATAGGGCAACGACCATGAGCGCTTTGTTACTGCCGAACCGCACGTTCCTCCATTATGAAGTCCTGGGTCGCGGGATGCCGCCCGTGGTCTTCTTGCACACCTGGGTTGGCTCGTGGCGCTATTGGCTGGCCACGATGGAGGAACTGTCCATCAACTATCGCACGTATGCGCTGGATTTCGCCGGATTCGGCAGCACCCTGAGCGGCACAGTCAGCCGGGGGTTGGACGATTATCTGGAGCAAGTGGAAGTCTTCTTGCAATCGCTGGAATTGCGCGATGTGGTGCTGGTCGGCCATGGTTTGGGCGCGGTGGTTGCCATCGCGTTGGCCGCGCGCCACAGCGAGCGCGTGCGCAGCCTGGTGACCATTGGCGCGCCCCTGCACCCAGGCTGGGATGCCGTGCTGCCCGACAACGCGACCGAGGCGCTGGCCCGCTTGGTCAGCCGCAAGAAAGAGGCCTTTTACGCGGAGTTGCTCCTACCTGAAGTGCGCCGCGTTTCCCCGCAAACCTACCAAGCCGCGCTGCGGGCCACCGCGGAGGTGGACGTCTTGACCTTGGCCGATGAAACCTCACAGCCCTGGCTGGCGTTGTACGGCCGCCAAGACCCCGTGTTCCAAGCCGTGTTAGATCGCAACAGCGGGTATTGGCCCTTGCCGTCGTCGCCCGCGCATCATGTGCTGGTCTTCGAACGCGCGGGTCACTTTCCCATGCTCGAAGCCCCCCGCCCCTTCCATCGCCTGCTGCGCGATTTCCTCGGCCTCCCGCCGGGTGGCGATCTTCGCGACCTGCAACTGCGGGACGAATGGCGGCGGCGCTTCCGGTGAGTCTTGCCCTCGCGTGGGCCTTGCTGTTGGGGTGGGGGCACCCCGTGGCCACGGCCGCGACCATCATCACCACGCGAGGAGCCAGCCCCGAACCCAACCCAACCGCGGTGTGCGACCAGCCCGGCCTGGTCGAGACCATCCAAGTGCCGACGCCTCACCTGCCCGCGCGGGAAATCCAGGCCCAAGTGTACCTGCCGCCGTGCTATGATGCCCAGGCCCAACCCGGCTATCCGCTGCTGGTGCTCATTCACGGCCAAGGGTTCACCCCCCAACAATGGCTGGATCTGGACCTCCCCCGCCGTGCAGACGCCCTCATCACGGCGGGCCAGGCCGCGCCCTTCGTGGCCCTAATGCCCTATGACCCTCCGCCGGCCCTGCGCCCCGAACACACGGGCTTCGACGAAGCCCTCTTGCAAGACCTGCTGCCCTGGGTGACAGGGCATTACGCGGTGCGCCGCGAACGCGAGTATTGGGCCATTGGCGGCATCTCGCGCGGGGCCGCGTGGGCCATCCACATTGGCCTGCAGCACTGGGACCAATTCGGCGCCATCGGTGGCCACAGCCCCCCCGTGTTTTGGAGCGACGGTTGGCAGATCCCGCGCTGGCTGGACGCCATCCCAGAAGGCGAGTGGCCGCGCATCTACCTCGACATCGGCGACGCGGACCGGGAAGAGATCTTGCGCTCGGCCCAGGAGTTCGAGGCCTTGTTGACCGAAAAAGGCGTGCCTCACCAGTGGCACTACAACGTTGGCCGGCATGAACAAGCCTATTGGTACGCCCACCTGGACGCGTATCTGCGCTGGTACGCCGCGGCGTGGAGGACGACCACGGCCACGGCATCTGCCCCTCAGGAGAGCCCACCGTGAAGCCCTGGTTCCGTTTCGAAGTGTTGGCTACCGCGGGCAAAGCCCGCGCGGGAATCTTCCACACCCCTCACGGCCCCCTGCCAACGCCCGTGTTCGCGCCGGTGGGCACGCGCGCGGCGGTGCGCGCGCTCACGCCCGCGCAAGTGCGTGCGGCTGGCGCGACCTTGGTGCTGGCCAACACATACCATCTCTACCTGCGCCCCGGCGCGGACCTGGTGGCCGAGATGGGCGGCCTGCATCGCTTCATGGCTTGGGACGGCCCCATTTTGACCGACTCGGGCGGCTTTCAGGTCTTCTCGCTGGGCGACCTGCGCGAAGTCGACGATGACGGCGTCACGTTTCGCAGCCACCTGGACGGCTCGCTCCACCGCTTCACCCCCGAAATCTCGATCCGCGTGCAAGAGCAACTGGGCGCCGACATCATCATGGCCTTCGACGAATGCCCCGAGCCCTACGACCGAGCCTACAACGAACAGGCCTTGCAGCGCACCCACCGCTGGGCCGAACGCAGCCTGCGGGCCCACACCCGCCGCGACCAAGCCTTGTTCGGCATCGTCCAAGGCGGCGTGTTCCCCGACCTGCGAGAGCAATCGGCCCGCTTCATTGCCTCGCTGGGCTTCCCTGGGCACGCGATCGGCGGTCTGTCGGTGGGGGAAACCAAGGCCGAAATGTACGCAATGGTCGATTTGGTGACCGACATCTTGCCCGCGGACAAACCGCGCTATCTCATGGGCGTGGGCACACCCGAGGACTTGGTCGAAGGCATTCGCCGTGGGATCGACATGTTCGACTGCGTGCTGCCCACCCGCCTGGCCCGACACGGCACCGCCATGCTGCGGGACGGACGACGCCTCAACTTGCGCAATGCCCGCTTCGCGCGCGACCCTGCGCCCTTGGATCCCCAGTGCGGGTGTTATACTTGTCGCACGTTCAGCCGGGCCTATCTGCGTCACCTGGTCGTGTCCAAAGAAATGCTGGCCGCGTCGTTGTTGTCCATTCACAATATCCACACGCTGACCCAATTGGCCCGCGAGATGCGGCAAGCCATCTTGGAAGGTCGCTTCGAAGCCTGGGTCGCCGAGTGGAAGGCGCAAGCCACCGCGACGGCTTCACGCCCAACCAGCGCCGAAGAGCATGACCAGCACGCGCCCGGCCCGTGATCCATTGAGGAAAGGGCTGCGAGGCCCGCGCCCGAACACAAGGCACGCTTAAGTTTTGGGGAGGATGCCTGGCAGGCCACGGTCCACGCGCCGCCCCTCGTGCGACCCGTACGCCTCGGCCGGTTTCAGGAGGTGGGTTATGCCCTACACCCAAGTTCTGCAGGTTCCGACGCGCGGACACACGGATGTGCTGAACCTGACGCCCCAAGTCGAAGCCGCGGTGCTGGAGAGCGGCGTGCAAAACGGCCTGGTCGTGGTCTTCGTACCCGGCTCGACCGCGGCCATCACGACCATGGAGTATGAGCCTGGTTGTGTGGCCGACTTCCAACGCCTGATGGAAACGTTGGCACCCGAAAGCGGTGACTACGCGCACAACCAGCGCTGGGGCGACGGCAATGGCTATGCGCACTTGCGCGCCTCATTGGTCGGCCCCAGCCTGTGCGTGCCCATCATCGACGGACGCTTGGCCTTGGGCAGTTGGCAACAAATCGTGCTGGCCGACTTCGACAACCGCCCACGGCAACGCCGGGTCGTCGTCCACATTCTGGAAGGCAACGCGTAGCCGCACCCGCGTGGCTGCCCGCGCGTCTCTCAGCCCCGCGCGCGGTCCCCGCTTCGCGGCGCGCCACACCCCGCGCAAAGGGTTTCGTCGGGCTGCAACCAACGCCCGCAATAAGGGCACGGTTGCGGACGTAAGGCCGCGCCGCACGCCGGACACCACGCAAAGCCTGCCTGGATCGGCTGCCCACACTGAGGGCAAACGGCGTGGGGGTGGGCCGTCTGGGCCGGTGCAGGCGAGAAGCGCGGCGGCGTGGTCGCCTGCTTCGGGGCCCAAAACCAGCGGGGGGATCGACTACCATGTCCACACATGGGCACACTCCGAAGCGAAAGAAGGGGCCACGGGCGCGCGCCCGTAGCCCCGCGAAAGGGGAGGAGGGATGTCAGACCGCGCGGTCCGTCGTGCTGGGCGCGGTGGTCGGCAAATCGGTGCCGCAGTAAGGGCACACTCGCCATTGCGCGGCGACGGGTTGGCCGCATTGGGGGCAAGT
>Ga0256914_1001234_pt1 | contig 23906 bp, 23 predicted proteins | sample HulkmetaG_FD_191571 | JGI IMG/M metagenome (GOLD analysis project Ga0256914, IMG submission 191571) | Hydrothermal chimney microbial communities from Main Endeavour vent field at the Juan de Fuca Ridge, Pacific Ocean - Hulk | ecosystem: Environmental > Aquatic > Marine > Hydrothermal vents ... | reverse complement strand
GTAAAGGCAGCACCAGCAGAGCGATCAGGATGGCTATTAAGTATCTCATCCCGCCATCTCTCCACTTTGACTTAAAGAGTTTTACGCGTCGTTCGGCTACATCCCCTTGATGCTCAGCTCGATGAGCTTCTTTATCTCGTTAGCGTACTCAAATGGAATATCCCTCACTACAGGTTCGAAGAACCCCAACACGATCATCGTAATGGCTTCCTCTTCACTGAGCCCCCTGCTCATTAGGTAGAAGAGCTTGTCCTCGGCTACCTTCCCCACATAAGCTTCATGCCCAAGCTCTGAGTCTATCTCATCGCTCCTCAGGGCAGGTATGGTTTCGCTTGATGCATCTGGGGAAAGGAGTAGCGAGTCGCATTGAACGAATCCACTAGAGCCCTTGGCGCCTTGAACTATCTCGACCTTCCCGTAGAAGTTGGTAGAGCCCCTATCCTTGGCGACGCTCTTACTGATCACCTGGCTCTTGGTGTTCGGGGCTAGGTGCCTTATCACTACCCCGGCGTCATGCCTCTCCTCTCCCTTGACGAAAGATAGACCTACGTTCCTAGCGGACGATCCCTCTCCTCTCAGGTGGATGACCGGCCTGACGGCAGTATGCTTGCTTCCCATCAGGGATTCCACCCATTCTATCCGCGCGCGGGTCATCGCAACTCCCCTCTTGGTAGGGAGGTTGATCACATGATTCGCCCAGTTCTGCATGGTCGTTATTCGAACCTCTGCGCCGGGGTAAGCCCATACCTCGGTCACCCCGTAATGCAATGCTTCCTTGATGTAAGATGGGGCGGAGCACCCCTCGATATAGTGGACCTTGGATCCCTCCTCAGCCACGACTATGGTGTGATCGGCCTGAGCGACAGGGAGCGACCTCATCACAAAGAGGGCGCTTATGGGGAAGGGGACCTCAACTCCCTCAGGCACGTATATGAAGGTACCACCGGCCCATAGGGCGTAGTGGAGGGCCAGCACCTTGTTCTCCTCGGGCCCGGCTAATCGGGCGAAGTAGCTCCTCACTAAGTCCTCATGCTCCCTTATGGCCCTGTCTATCGGCATGGCTATGACTCCAAGGGACTTGAGCTGATCGGAGAAGGTCTGATAGACGATGGATGAATCTACTTGGACCTGCATCCCTGCGAGCATCTCCATCTCCTCCTCTGGTATGCCCAAGGCTTCCAGCGTCTCTCTGATCTCCTGCGGTAGTTCCTCCAGTTTTTCGGCCTTCTCCGCCGGTGAGAAGTACTCTAGGGACCCGAAATCAACTTTTACGTGTCGAGCATGTTCTGGCATGTCGAGCCTGAAGAAGAGCCTCGCAGACCGCTCCCTCATCTCTCTCAACCAATCGGGCTCCCCCAACTCCTTGGATATCTGCCTGGCTTTACTTACTAGGAATTCCTCCGTCAGGCTCACCTTATCACCACCTCAAAGCCGCTCTCTTGAATCTTCTCGAAGAGCTCGCCCCCTCCGCTCGCTACGATTCTACCGTCGTACATCACATGGACCTTGTCGACCCTCAAATGCCTGTACAATCCTCCAGTGTGCGTTATGAGTAGGAGGGTGATGCCCTCCTGCAGAGCTCTACCGAGAAGCCTGCCTATAACGTTAAGAGAGTCCACATCGACACCAGAATCGGGCTCGTCCAGTATGGCGAGCTTAGGTCTCAGGGCGAACATCTGCAGGATCTCAAATTTTTTCTTCTCCCCTCCGGAGAAGCCCACGTTAATCTCCCTGTTAAGGAATCCCTCGTTGAATCCCAAGGCCTCAACGTAGGGGCCGAGCTTCTCCATCACGAATTCCTCTACATGCTCCCTGAGAGGCGTCAGAGGTTTCTCTCCAGTCCTCTTTTCAATGAGTTTCGCGAGGTAATCGGCCATGTTCAGGCCCTCTATCTCCACCGGATTCTGAAACGCTAGGAAGAGCCCCCTCCTAGCCCTCTCGTCTGGAGGGAGCGATGTGATGTCCTCTCCCTCGAAGAATATCCGGCCACCCGTCACCTCGTAAGCGGGATGGCCGGCCACCGCCAAGGCGAGGGTAGATTTTCCGGATCCATTTGGGCCTATGATCAAATGAACCTGCCCCCTTTGGACCTCCAGATCAGCTCCTTTGAGTATCTCCCTGTCCTCCACGCGAACCCTGAGTCCCTCAAGTCTCAGCATTCGGGAACACCTTCCCGTCTAATCGAGGGCGACCTATTTTACCTTCACCTGTAGAACTATCGTTATTAGTCCAACATTATAAAGTTACGCGGACGATGGGCGCGATGAGGTCCCTCCCCCTCCTCCTGCTACTCCTGATGCTCGCCATCCCACCATCACTCTACAGTGATGCACTGCCCCTGATTGAGGTATGGGTCGAAGACGCTGCAGCCAAGCAAGTCGCGCTATCCGACGAACTGATGGCTTATCTAAGCGAGAACGGGACCCTCACAATTTTGAGTGATCAAGGGAAATATAAGATGGAGTCTTCTGGGGGAAGGCTCGTAGCGGGGAGGGATGTGTTCCTCCAGAGGGAAGGCACACTCTATTTGGTCACCGAAGCAGGCCTGAGGAGGATCATGGACTGTAACGGGTGCTCATTCTTTCCCTACTCAGAGGATAAAATCGCTATAGTGGATTCTAGAGGCCTACTACTCATCTTAAATGGGGAGAAGAGGAGACTACAGGTGAAAGGGATTGTCAGATGGTCTGACGACGGTCAGAGGCTTTCGATAATAGCGGGCGATGAGCTCCTAGTGGTGAACACCTCCGGATTCATCTTATGGAGGAAGGATCTCAACACACAGCTGTTCGACGTCGAACCGGATGATCTAACCTATGTGTGCATGAAAGGATGCGAGATATACGCAATAAACGACAAATCATTCGTTACGTGGACTAGTAGGTTGTGCAAGTGCTGCATTCCCGGGAAACTCGATAGAACCGAGAGTTACCTCCTCGTATTAGTTCAGGGTAGGGAGCTGGTGGTATTGAATGCTAGTGATGGCAGGAAGATGCAGTCCATGAGACTGGGGGGATACGAAATCGATGCGATACTGGGAATCGTTGCCGTCAGGGACGGTGAGGGGAGGATACACATGATATTGGATGCCGACAGGCTCCATATCAGAGGTGAGAGCGGAGGGATACTGGTCAGCTGGGATGTGCCCGGCTGGTTCAGGCTGGGGAATCTCACGATGGAACATCCTTGGGGTAAGGCGACCATCTCAGTGGGCGAGAATCGCTTCGTGCCGATCCCAAAGGATGGTGAGATCAACGTGACCTTCAGGGGGATCTCAGGGGAGTTCTCCTCCAATGTGATAGTTGGACCACTGAATGTGACCGTTACTCCCTTTGGAGATGTGAACATCTCCGGGGATGGGTCCTTTGAGGTGGAAGTCGATGGCAAAAGGTACGTACCTCCAGCCCGAGTGGATACTGGATGGCTCCCAATCTACTCCGTGAGAGTGTACAATCACGGCGTGAAAGTAGCCGAGCTCGACTCGGTTAATGCTAAATTCCTGTTGCTGGCTTTCGCGTTTGCATCCGCGATAGTGGTCCTCCGAGGATTGCGCGCGAGATCCTCGGGTGGCGAGAAGGTCCTCGATTAATCTATATTTTGCCTCTCCTCCAAGGCTTATGGAACTCGGATTGGCCGGTAAGTTGGCCGTTGTGACGGGCGGGAGCTCCGGTTTAGGGAAAGCAGCCGCAGCCTCCCTACTCAGGGAGGGCGCTAGGGTCCTGATAGCGTCGAGGACGGAGGAAAAATTGCAGAGGGCGGTGAGCGATCTGTCGCATTTGGGAGAGGTGGAGGCTCTGAGGGCCGATCTGACTGAAGCTAGGGACGTGGAGATCCTCTTCGGGAGATCCGAGGAGATGGGCGGGGCTGACATACTTGTGATCAGTTATGGGGGCCCTAGGATAGCCAGATTTCCCGATCTCGATGATGATGACTGGTATCAGGCGTATGAGCTCTTGGTAATGAGTGTGGTGAGGCTCGCCAGACTGTTCGGTTACAGAATGAAGGAAAGGGGATGGGGCAGGATCGTGCTGGTCACCTCAGTTGCTATCAAGGAGGTGAACATGAACATACCCCTATCTACCAGCGTGAGGCTCTCCCTAGCGGGCCTCGTGAAGGTCCTATCGAGAGAACTGGCCCCTGAGGTTAACGTTAACGCGGTGATGCCCGGGCACTTCATGACGGAGAGGCAGCGCGATCTCCTCAAATCTAGAGCAGCTGAGCGAGGGATTTCCCTCGAGGAAATGGAACACGAGGCGGCTAGGGAGATACCCCTGACCAGATTCGGCAGGCCGGAGGAACTGGGTGATGTGATCGCCTTCCTAGCGAGCGATAGGGCGAGCTACATGACGGGCTCCCTGATACCCGTTGATGGGGGCCTGCTGTCCTGCACCCTGTGAGGTGATGTGGAGTGACGGAGTGGATGTCCCTCTTGGAGAGACTGTCGAATGCAGCCGGTCCTCCCGGCTTTGAGGATGAAGTTCGAGACATTCTAGTAGCCGAGCTCAAGGGGAGCGTTGACCAGCTATTTACAGATCCCTTCGGCAACCTTTACGCAGTAAAGAGGGGTAAGAGTGAGAGGAAACTGATGATAGCCGCCCACATGGATGAGGTAGCGCTCATGGTCAGGTATCTGGAGCACAACGGGTTTCTCAGGGTCACCAACTTGGGGGGACTCAATCCAGCGCAACTCCTATCTCAGAGAGTTCTCGTCCACGGGAGGAAGAGGTTAAGAGGTGTTATAGGCACGCTGCCGGTGCACATGGGAAAGGAGGAGCCACCTAAGATGGAGGACCTCTACGTGGATGTGGGGGCCGCCAGCAGGGAACAACTGGAGGGGCTCGGGATAAGACCCGGAACCCTCATGACGTTCGACGTCCCCTTCATCCACCAAGCGGACACGGGGGTCGTGATAGGCAAGGCATTGGACGATAGACTGGGATGTCTAGTCCTCGCAGAATCCCTCAAGGGGATGGATGACCCTGACATGACCGTCTACGGGGTATTCACCTCCCAAGAGGAGAGAGGGATGAGGGGCGCTACGGTCGCGGTGAATAGGATTCAGCCTGATCTGGCATTCGTGCTTGAGGGAACCATAGCATCGGATGTGCCCGGAGTTCCGGCCCACAAATATGTCACCGAGCTGGGCAAGGGACCCGCCCTGAGGGTGATGGACAGAACGGTCATCGTCCAAAGGTGGCTCCTTGAGGAGATGATGTCCAGGGCCGAGAACCTCGGCATACCCTATCAGCTGCAGCTCTCCCCCACGAGCGGGACAGACGCAGCTGCAATAAGTGTGGGTGGAAAGGGGACGCCGGTGGGGGTATTGTCGGTTCCCGCTAGGTATATCCACACACCATCGAGTCTCGCCCGGGTTAAAGATATAGAAAACGCGATAAAGCTGATGACCGACTTGGCCAGATCGCCACCAGAGCCTAAATACTGAGGACAATCCTTTCCAAGAACTCCATCCCCCTCCTCTTCATTTCAATGAGGAAGGGCTCTGGATCGATGATCTCCTCTGGATAATGTACACCGGGAACGCTTACGATACCTAGCCCGAGCCATTGAGCCGCAAGAGAGGCGGGACTTCCAACCAGCAGGGCTTGGGCGCTAACATTCCATCTCTCACTCCACCTTATTCGGGCCTCCACAACTACTTCCACCTCAATACCGCCCTTCCACCCAGTAGCTGTGACGCGCATGACATCGTAATCTCTGGGTCTAACTTCCTTGTCCTCGAATGTCCCGTAGACGAGGGACCTAATTAGATCCCGAGGGACGATCTCGACACCATCTACCTCTTTAGGCTCCGTGGAGGTGAGTCCTAGGTCGTGCAGCAGTTTGTACTTCACGAGCAACTCTCTGGGGAACGACAGCTTGTAATCGACGAACCTGAGACCCTTTCCCTTGAAGGTCTCTCCAAGCGAGTAGACCTCGGGATGCTCCACGTAGTAGACCTCCTGCCTACCTACTGGCTCCGGGAAGGAGATCTCCTCCCTTCCCGAGAATGGTTCCACAAGCCTCAACCTCCCCCGTTCCCAGACCTCTACAGGCTGTTCCAGCTCATCGAAGATAGTGTCTAAGGAATAAGGGACCGGTAAGGGAATGCCGAGGGATTCGTAATCGTTCAGGTCCGCCCAACCCTCCCTGAGCAGCAACCTGTCGATACCGTCAAGCTCCATAGCCGCTTTGGCAGCCAAGATGTTGATGAGTCCCGGGCTACCCCCCATCTCAATTATTGCCCTCAGTCCCCTATCCTTGAATTCCTCATCCAAGGACTTCTGCCACAGCAAGGTCTCTACATCGTCACCCAGATCGACATAGTCGACTCCGGTGAAGAGGGCTGCCTTCATTACCGGTGGGATCGTGTTGTAAAGGGCGGCATTCAATACTACATCGGCATCGAACTTTTCTAGGACCCTTACAACACGCTCCTGTTTTCTCGCATCCACCACCTCGAGTGATATATCCTTGGAGCCTGTGAGGCTCTCGAGCTCCCTCGCGAGCCTGTTCACCTTGCTCTCGTCTATATCCGCTACAAGCAAGGCCTCGACCTGAGGACTGATCTCGTCGTCAGCTAGATCTAGCGAAGCTGCTCTACCCATTAGGCCACTGCCTACTACTGCAACTCTCATTTGTGGACACCCAGTCCTCGTTCCGTAAGAGAGGTTAAAAGGGAAATCCCGAATGATAAGAGTTCGATATTTTCTCTACAAAGAGTTGAAGTAATCAGTTGAGTACCTGAATGCCCATCATAAGTAAAATCTTGTTGAGAAAAATGTCCTAATAGAAGCTATAACAACGCGTATTCAACGATAGGCAGCATAAATTATTAGGTTTTTATTGATCCTGTTCCCACACATTGGATGCCCCATGAGGACATCTCCCAAAAATCTGATTAGCATCGTACTAGTCGTCCTTATTCTAGTTGTTGGAGCTTCCTCCTTAACGGGCTTAGTTCCGGCCCTCGGAGGAGGATCCAAGATCGATGTGAAGATACACTACAGGAAGCAGATAATATCCGCAGCGTACAAGGTGTACGGGAGACCTGAACTGAAATTTTGGGTTGCCAAGACCGTCATCAAGAATGTAGGATCTACTCCCATCACGAATTTGGAGGTGAGCTACTACATAGATGGGTACACTTCATGGTCTACACCAACGAAGTATGACGAGATACCACCAGGAGGGGCCGTCGTTGACCTTTATTATCCGAAACTCCCTAAGAAGGTGGCAGAGCAGATGACTCCAGTTCCAACAACCCTCTTCATAAAGATATCCTACGATAAGGTTGGGGGAAGGGAGGAGATAGTAGAAAAGAGGAGCATCGACATTCTCGGACTCCACGACATGGTATACTCAGGCCTACCTCCCGAGGAGAGCTTACCCACCTTCGAAGATAGGTTCAGTAATGCCCCCCTCCTAGCTGCATGGGTCACACCCACAGATCCGGTGGTTAGAGAGTTCTCAGACTTAGGTAACAAACTAGCTGGTGGAGCCGGCGCCTCCCTTTCCGATCAGGAAGCATTGAAGTCCATGGAAGGAATATGGAATGCCTTACTAAAGATAGGAATGTCCTACAAGACGGAACCCAGCAGTTACTGGACTGGTAAGTTCGCACAGCACGTCAAGTTCCCGAGGGACACGATTCTCGACAGGGAGGGTACTTGCATAGATCTGGCCCTCATGTACGCTAGCTTGGTCAGCGCTCAGGGCCTCGAGAATGTTTACATAATGTTAGTGCCCGGCCACGCCTTTCCTATAGTTAGACTACCGCAGAGCGGTAAGATGATTCCTATAGAGACTACCACACTCAACGGGGGAGCATCCTTCAAGCAGGCAATACAGACCGCCGTTCAGAACTGGGAGCAGAAGTACAGCAATGGACCTCATTTATTAGTAGATGTGAGGACTTGGCAAGCCTCTGGAGTGACCCCACCTGAACTACCTCCTCTGCCGCCGGATATCTTGGAGAGGAAGGGCATCAAGCAGATCTTGATGAAGTATATCAATGCCGTCGGGGGAGAACTGAGGACCTTCTCCACGAACTACTTCTCCATCAAGTATCCCGGATCATGGCAGGGCGAGAGCGGGCAGGATGACGAGGGCAACTACCAGCTCTGGACTTCCCCGGATGATGGGATGGAGTTGTATGTCTCTTGGACCCCGTTCCAGGGTTCCGTTACAGAATACATGGCGTATATAGAGTCCCTCTATGAGGGTGTGCAGAGAATGGGGGCTCAGCAGGGTCAGGTGGGTAACTGCGTCTATGTGATGGCCTCATACTCTTGGGAATACGAGGGCGTGCCCTGGGCCAGCAACGACCTGTACATGGCATGCAAGGGGGTCGGCGTGCATCTCTCATTCATGGCCCAGAGGAGCTACTGGGAGGATGGAACCGCTGGAACCGCATGGGAGAGGATAATCAGCTCATTTTACCCGACAATCGCTTTGGGAGGGTGATCCCATGGACCTTAACCACGTTGCCAGAGGAATTATCGTTCTTCTCTTGATGACAATGTTCGTTTCCTCTATTCCCGTGAGCTCGCAGCCTATCCTAGGAGAACCCAAGGGTATTGAGCTTCCCATAAAGCTGGAAATCGACGATGTAATCAATATGACAGTGGAGACCAACGGCGTAGTACATGTGAAAGAGGAGGTAAGAGCTACGGCTACGGGCTTCCTCCTGCTGAAGAAACAATATCCTATGGAATTCCTCTTCAAGAGATTCATTGAGGTAGATAAGTCAAGGGCGGAGCTCGAGAACCTAACGGTGAAGTTTGATGAGGTTGGTAGGAGGATATTAGCCAGTTACGATGCTTACGGGATGACCGCTAAGAGGTTAGGGAAATGGGAGCTGACCTTGGAGGGGAACGCTAAACTGACAGCCAGATCGGGTAACACACTGGTCTTCACCTACTCTTATCCTCTACCACTCGGAGGCAAGAAGACTACGGTGGTCACGATAAACCTGCCGAAGGAAGCCAGTGATGTATCAGTGACCAGGGACGAGGCTGGCTTCACCAAGATAGCCTATAACCTGCCTTCCTCCGCATCCATCGGGGGAAACGTTCTTACTTATGGATTGATAGGAATTCTGGTACTCCTTCTCGTTCTCAACTTGGTGCTGAAGGATGGGCTGCTAGGTCTCCCTAAGATGCTAAAGAGAGGGAAGAGCGGGGAACCCTCATCCTGAATCCACTTTTTCCACCTTTATCTCATCCAATTCCACGATGCCGTCCCCATCATCGGTCCACTTCAGGAGGGTCAATTCTGAGCTAACCCCCTCGCTCATAAGCCAAAGCAGTCCCGCTCTGGTTCCGTATCTAGTGACGCCCGCAACCCTGTAGAAGGTGAAGTTGCCGCATTTGGTTCTCTCTATCAGCGAGTAATCCGTCTCGCCGAAACTGGAAATGTAGGTCCGGTTTCCGACCCTGATACCCACGAATACACCGTTACGATTCACGAATTCTATGTCCCCGCGACTAAACCAACCCGGGTCCACGGCCGGACCGCCCAACCTTATGACGGTCCCTGAGGAGGTGAAGGACGCCCCGATCCTCAAGATCACATCGGAGTTCATAGATCTATCTACTCCAGAAGCCGTTATATACGCTCTTTTAGGCTTGGAGAAACCACCTTCATCCCCGACGAAGACGAGCATGAAGGTTCTGGGGGCATCGGCGGCCTCAAGCACAGGATTCACAGCAAGTGAATCGAAGTAGAGGGCCCATCCCTTGGGGACCACCACATCCCCCCTCACGTTCCCAACATTCACCATGGAGAGGACCTCACATCCCTCGCCGAACCTCTCCACAAGGATACCCCTAGGAATCCCCGCTGGTCCACGAAGGAGGGTTGGCAGCGAACTTAAGTCGATCCTCTTGCCCACCTCCAATATCTTGGCTTCCCTACCCCTCTCATCTAGGGCGCCAAGCTCACCTATGACCAATAGCTCTCCCCCATACGAGGACAGTATGCTTCTAGCCTCGCGACTGAGGACCCTAATCTCCGGGGCGATGAGCACATCGTATTGGGACAGCTCCGACCGCGACGCCCTTTCGACGGGGATCACGTCGAATGCGATGTGCCCCTCAGCTAAGATCCTGACGACTTCCCTGAAGGTCTTCATGTGGATCGTGCCTTCGACATTGTAGGGGTCTGGCACGTATGTGTCAACGAAATCCCTAGTGAAGGAGGAGAACAGGACCCCAACCTTGCTCTTCCTACCCCTCATCACTCCCGAGAGCATCTTCACCAACCAGAAGGCCCGCTCCCTGAAGTCGGCGCCGACGCTCCCAGTCATCAGTCCGTTCGAATTAGTCTCAAAGAAGCCGTTCGCTAGAGGTAACAAAAGGCCAAGCTGCTTGGCGGAGTCCGAAGCATCCTTCCCGTAGGTCAGTGGGATGATGACGCCATCTCCGACGGATCCCCTCGCGTGCTTCAGCATAGCATAGAAGTGGGCCCACTCAGAAAGACTAGCGTTAGAAAGGCCTGTTTCCCAACTCGGAGGGCCTATCTCCGGGATTAGGACGATAATAGGATTGTGACGCAGGAACACCGGGTCGAATCCGAGCTCCGTGGCCCCAGCATCGCACGCGGAACTCTCCACTAAGAGGACCTTGCCAAGGGAGAAGGTTTCCTCTGCTACTGTGAGGACGAAGTCGAGCGCCACATCATGCCTCCATCTAAGCCAGAGTGGGAACGATTCATCCCCAGTCGAGCTCGGAGGGGACTCCCAGTACTCCTCCTCGAAGCCTGATCTACCCCACTCGGAAGCATCTGGCCATAGATCACTCATCTCCTCGGTTAAATACTCCGGAAGGTGAGGAACGTCGAGCCAAACGCCATCAGCGGCTTCCACCAACTTCCTGATCCTATCAACGATGATTTCCCTGTGCGGTGACAGGGGGGACATCCAGAGATCGACCTTGCTCCCTTCCATCCAAGGTACATCTAGTTCGCTCCCTCTCACCACAAGCTTCCTCCCATCCAAGGATTCTTGGATCCATTCTTCATGAACAGGTTCATCGCACACGACCTCCAGAGCCGGAACGTAAACGACCACCTTCATGCCTAGAGAGTGAGCCTCCTCGGAGATGTCCCTCACCGTCTCCAGCGCCTCATGAAAGCCGTCGCCATACAGCCGGTCGCATGAACTGAGCCCGACGTCCAGCTCCACTAGAGACACTCCCTGCCCTCTTAAGGTGAGTAAATCCACCTCACTCGAGGATTCCGCGTAAATGGAGACAACACGGGCTCCTTTCAACCAATTCGGGGTTCGATAATACTTAATCGCCTTGAACACGTCGAATGCGGCTTTCATCAGGCTGTACCTCTCCTCCCCAACGCCCTCCCAGAAGACGTATATTCCATCGGCCCCCGCAGATGCTATCCAGAGAGCCCTCTTTCTCGCTTCTTCCTCGCTCAATTCCGGTAGATCAGGTAAATACATCGATGCCAGTACCCTACTGGCTACCTGACGGGCCTTCCACACGGCTTTGAAGTGCCTCAGTCTGCTCTCACCGGAGGGGATCATGACGTAAAGGGTATCCGTTACTGAAGCTATTTTGGGGAAATCTATACCATACGTCTCCAAGGGATCCCATATCAGGAGGTGGGGTCTCACCTCCATTCCAGATCTCACTTCCCTCGCCGCTGAGGTAATGATCCTGATCAGCTCGGTGACTTGGTCAGCTCTCCATTCCACCCATTTCCTCCAAATCCCCACATTTCCCTCGATGAAAGAAGCCCACTCTTCCGGGGAGTTACCTCTGATCACTACACCTGTATCTTCCTCGAACGCCCTCACGGTGAACTCGTCGTAGCTCGTGATGAGAGTAGTGTCCTCCCTTTCCAAGTAAACGTCGGAGAACTGGAAGTTATCGTTGATATCGATGCCATCCACGTTCAATGAGACCACTTCCCTCACAACCGCCTCCAGTAGATCGACGCATTCCCTTTCCCTGACTATCCTCGACGGGGGAACTATCCTATGGAAGTAGTCAGCGGAGTACGAATCGGAGGGTCTGCCGTTGGATAGAATAGCTATCCAGTCAGGGTGATCCCTCAACCACACCTCGTGAGGTATATTCATCCACCCGTAAACCTTCATTCCAAGCTCTCTGGCTTCTCTGATGGTCTCGAGAGTAATATGGACCATCTCACTCCTCACCGGGAGCGACTTGGATGGATACAGAGCATATCCCTCCCCATCTACTAGAGTGACCAGTATGGCGTTAGCTCCAGCATCCTTGAGCCTGCGCAGAGTGGAAGTCGGGTCACAGGACGAACTGGGACAGGGATCGTAGACCCCTAACTCGAAATGCTCTTCCTCCGAGATCGACATCCCTATCTGTGAGTGGAAAGCAAGCAGTAGGAAGAGGATTGGAAGAAGGATGCGTCTCGAATTCACGGGCTGAGTGCCTAACCATTATATTAATCCATTATTTCGAGTCGATATAACAATGGTAATTAGATTGGAGGGCTGCGGGATGGGGATCCCGAAGGAAAGCGGGCTACTCTCCTTATGGCTAGCCACCCTGATCTACGCACTTTTCAAGGTAAAAGAGTGGAATTACTTCATCTTATCGTCATTAATCGGTTCAATGGTACTTCTCCTCATGTCAGATGAGGTATTGAGCCTAATAGCCAAAAGGAGAACCAGAAGACTCATTAAACTGTTATCGGTGATCCTCATTCCTTACATCCCCTCGCTGCTTATGAACCCCGCTATTCTTCTCGTCGGAATTGTAGCTGCACTCTTCATATCTATCATCTTCTTATCTACATCTCCTAGTAAGGAGGTCTCCCATGGATCCACTATAGCCGGTTCTGCAGCTGTATCGATGCATTCCATCATCCTAATGATCTCTGGAGGAGCGCTCAGTCCAGCGGATCTATTGTTACCACCCCTCTACTCAATAATGTCCACCAGCCATGCATCAATTAGGGTCTTGGGGCATAATACGTTGGCCTTACTCTCTGGAGCGACCGCTGGAATCCTACTCCTCATAATAACCCTGCCATCTCCAAGTCTTCAGGTGATTATGCTGCTGGATATAGTCAGCAGGTTGATCCAAGAGATCACAGGATTGTCCTCTAGGATCAAGGTGAGAGCCTTCGGATTCCTAGAGCTAGCTAGGTCCTGTCTCACGCTCTCAGCCTCGGGCTTAATCGGTTGAGGGAAAAGTGGATAAACTTCAAACGGATCTTGTCCATGTGGAGTGTGGGCGTATCAGGACATCGGTCATCGCTTTAACCTCAGGGTACATATTGAACGGGCTAATCTTCCTCCTAGGATTCAGAGAAGAGGCCGATGTCGTTCTGCTGATGTCCCTAGTGATCTCCTTAGCTCTCATGTTCCCCGTATGGAGCGGTTCACTTGCCTTATTCCTGTCAGGATGCCTCATGGGGTTCCTCATGGAGCTGGTGGGGATTCGATACGGCATTCCCTTCGGGAGATACAGATATCTTTCCTTCCATGGGGTTAGTTTGGGAGGCGTGCCCATTCCCATAGTGATAGCTTGGGGTCTCTACCTCTACACGGCCTATTTACCCTCCCTATCCATCGACGCAAGGGCTTGGAGGATAGCGTACACTTCCCTCCTGATGGTGATACTGGACATGGCAGCAGACCCCGTCATGGTGGAGCGGGGCATCTGGATATGGGAGTCAAGTGGACCATGGTTCGGCATCCCCACATCCAACTTCTCGGGCTGGTTCATCACATCAGCCCTAGCCGTCACGCTTTTCGAACTCGTGGTCGACTCGGCACCACCCGAGTGTACCTCACGACTGGTGTATGCACCCTATATAGCTAGCTTCTTCCCCTTAGCATCCCTTTCAGGACCTAAATCCGCCTTCGCCGTGGCGCTCTCCCTCTCCTTAGCGATAATCGTGCTGGTGATCATGCACGAGCTCACTCAACGGGCCTTATCGCGCTCCTGAACTTCGATATCAGCTTATCAGACCCTATCACAATTCCGACTGAGAGTAGGACCACGGATATGAAGGATAAGGGATTGGAGAACGTTATTACAATTCCTCTCCTGAAGAACTCGTCGGCAATGCTGAGCATGGGGAGCACGGTCATGTAAAGTATCAGCACCCTCAGCAGGATGCTGAACGCAGATGATATCCCCAGCTCACTTATCCTCCTTATATCGCTGGCCATTCTCTGGAAGATTATGTAGATGGCCGCTATTATGGAGGAGAACAGGGCTATAAGAATTATTTGATGGAAACCGACCCTGAGGTTAAAGAGGAAGGACAGTATGTACGTGATGCTGATGATCAGAGCCAGCTGATAGACGTGGTACTTGAAATCCACATCCGCAATCAGGTTGTTTATTAGGTCGCTGACCTCCTCATGGATCTTGAGCACGCTATCCATCAGGGGCTTCGGGGTCCTCAGCATTATCGAGTTCACTATGGTGTCGACCCTCTTGCTGATCACATTGAGGAAAGTCAGGTTAAATGCGTAGGCGAACATGGCACCCAAGGCGAGCTCCGCGGGAAGCTCAACACCTTGAGCCAGCAGAGTGGCCAGAACCAGCAGACCGAACTCCCCGGTGTTGGCCAAGACGAGACTTAGCCTCATCCCCCTTATGAACTCCAAGCCACTGAGAAAGCTGGCAGCGAAGAGAGCTATGGCCCTGAACATGTAGGCAAGTATGGCGAGGGTGAAACCTATGGAAGCAGCCTTGACATAAATCCAGAAAGTCTCGGCGGTGGTCATCTCCAAGACATGAACCTCATATGGCAAAGTCATCACGAAACCCATGAGAGCTAGGGTCATCAGCCCCTCGAGCACTTCGAACACGGGCTTGTCCATCCCCTGTATTGCCATGGATATCGCCCCAATGAAAACAACTAGGGCTTCGGGCAGATGGAGGAACTCGGATATCGAGATGAGTATCAGCATGTAGAGGAGGACCGTTAGCAACTTGGTGCTCTCCCCAGCTCCCCTCACTATCCTATCTATCCACCTAGCTAGGATCACTGTTATGGCTAAAACTACGATGCTCCAAGCGATGAGTCCGTAGACAGCCTCCCTAGACAGTCCTTCCAGTCCCAAGGTGAAGTAACCCACCGATGCAAGGAACACGGCTAGGGAGTCCTCTAGAATGGAGATAGCTATCCCGTAATTGGCCAGCTCCCTATCGACGCTCTTACCGTACTCGTACGCGAAGGCCTCGTTGGACGCTATCATTATGGCCGTGAGCGTGAGGGCGCCGGCGGGATTCATCACCGTCCTCAGAAACCCGTAAAGCGTGAGCAGTATGGAAGCCTCGAAGAAGATGAAGAGAAGGAGCCGCTCCTTTTCTTTCCTCATGAAATCCACGTCTAACTCAACACCAGCTATGAACACCAGCAAGGCTAAGGCGAACGGGCTCAAATTTACTAGGAGAGTCGGTATCTCCAGACCGAGGGCCTTCCCCAACAGAGACCCTATCATCAGGGCTGGGAGGATCACGACAGGCCTTATCCTGCTGTAGGCAACGGCTATCAGCGATACCACAGCCAAGTAAAGTATGTGGGGAAGGGCCACCTCGGTCAGCATTTCACTCCCGACGATTCAGCTAGATGGTCGATAAATAATGATTGCCCAGTTCCATGCAGAGATCGAGGTACGCCCTGTACTTGAGCGGTACGGACAGCAAGGTTTGCCCACCGGCCACCTTGGATCCAAGTGAAACAGGAGGAGGGGCGAATACTGCTGATTTAGAGATCTCTAACTCGGCACCTGCGAACTCCACGATGAACTTCAACTTCTTAAGTTCCTCCATGAGGGGTTTGACGGCGCTCTCAACGGAAGCGCTCCTGAGGAGGATCTTTGCTTTGAGCTCCCCGTTCCCTATCTCCAGCCCAACGATCTCATCCCCCCTCTTCCTAGCTAACGACTCTAGATCTCTGAACCTACCCCTCTCCACTGACAGCGTCAGTTCGAAGGTACCATCCTCCAGCTCAGATTCTCCAAGCTCTTTCAGTGGTCCGAATTCCTCGTATGAGGATTTGGCTTTCTCTAGTGCATCTCTCAACAGATTCTCCACGTAAGCGGGATCCACTACGACTGTTACGCGCGCAGAGGTGAAGTTCACCACTACCTCCTCCACCTCAGGTCTATCGCGGAGGTTCTTCGCAACTGACATTAGTTCTCTCATGGAACCACCTCCTCATGCTCGTTCTCATGTTCATGCTCGTGTCCGTGTTCGTGGACGTGTTCATGCTCGGGAGAGCACTCCTCTGCGGTTGAGACGTAGACAGAAATTTCAATGCATTCCTTAGTGAGCTCATACCCTATGAGGGGGAATGTCTTGACCTCGGGCGGGAGGACTTTGGATATCAGATAGGCCATGTGGACGGCAAAGGCACTCAGAGACCCCTTGGGATAGATGAGAGCACCAAACCTATCACCCTTCAGCTCCAGGGTTCCTAGAACGTCCTCGCTCCTCCTCACCCTCTCAACCAAGTCATCCAAGGAGTTCAAATCTCCCTCGACGTATATCCAGGCATCGACCCCCTCCTCATCCATTCCTCCCTCCGAGATACTCCCGTATCTGCTCTCGGCGTCGCCGTACGACTTTTGAAGGACCTCCTTCATGTAGGTTATCTCCTCTCTAGGAAACCGAACGGTGACTATGAAGAGCTCTGGGTCCTCTGGGTCCCTTGATACCTTGGTAACCGGGGCAATCCCCTTAATGGCCTCTACTATTTTGAGAAGCATGATCCATCCCTCCCGAGGGGTCGAACTTAAAAGTCCGATCCAAACATGAGGACCGTATCAACCTTTAATATATCACTTACCAGACCGTTCGGATGGAGATGACCAAGGTCGAGGTTTCTCAGGGTGTCTATGTCCTCTGCGAGCTCAGGGAGGAAAATGGAGCGATCTTCCTTGAGTGCAACCTTCGAAGACAGGGGAGACTGGGGCTGAAACTTCACGAGAAGCTGAAGGACATGAGAGAGATTGAGGAGATAATGAGGAGACCTAGGTGGCTGGGAGAGGAGTCCGACAGAGCATTGAGGAGAGCACTGTCCCTATTACTTGAGAAGGTGAGGGCAAATGAGCCTTAATCTCACCAAGCTGGATGTTTTGGATAAAGTGGATATGGTGTGCGTGGGAGCCGAGAGGGTGGACGAGTACGAGGCTGAGGGCTTCCTCCTAAAGGGAGAGGAAGGATATACAGTCCTCATAGTAGAAAGGGAAAACTTGGAGGGCACATTCCCAGCAGTCTGGATAGGCAAATTCTCGGACTTGGAAGAAGCCAGAAATGCGCTCAAGGACATGCTCTACAACCTGGGCAGGCTGAATGATAGGGGATTCGGCTGTCATGAGGCGCCCCTGACCTGATCATCCACCTCCAGTGAGACTAGTGCGACTCCCCTCTCTTTAAATGGCCAGGGAATGGCGCTGATTCCCGTGGGTTTGCCCACCCTCTCGAAGTCCCCTCCTTCTTGCTTGCTCATCCATAGATCAGGGGCAGAGGGATACACCGCGTAGAACCTGAGAGTCCTCTTCCTCAGCTTAGCCCCCATCAGGGAGATCTTCCTCCTCCGGCTCCAGTCCCTCAACTCGTTGGAGAGCTGGTCTAAGACCTCCTCAAGGGAAGAGGTTCTCGGTTGCTTGGCGCATAGGAGCCTCTTCATGGCCAAATAGATCTTTACCCTCAGCTCCCCGTAGATCTCCCCCATATCCTGAGCGAACCTCAGTAGCTCCAAGCTCTCCGACTTGGGGACGGGAAGGTATACGTAGAGGCCCCTCTTCATTCTCAGCATCTTCGAGGATACTTCCTCTGGCACATCAAACACTTCCAAGGGAAGGAAGCCCTTAGCCGTACCGCCGTATCCGAAAGGATAGAGGATCAGCTTGACTAGGGCATCCAAGCTCCTCTCGCTCATGAGGGGCTCGAGCCCGAGTGCCATGAGGTAAAAGGCTTCTTTAAACCTTGATCCCCATCTGCTCGCGTAATCTCTCATGTACTCTAGGTAGAGATCCCTCATATTCTTCACAGGGATTCTCCCACCCCATTTCACACGATTAAGGAGCATCCAAGCGAGGGAGAAGATAACCACATCTCTAAGCGGGGAAACCGGATGTTCACCGCCAGACGGGCGTGGAGCGATGGGTTTTACCAAGCCCTCCCTTCCTAGCCTCTCTATCCTCTTGATATCGCCCTTCAAGGGAACTAGCGGGGGTCCGGAGATTATAAGAGCCTCCGTCAAGGATGCCCCGCAGCTCGGGGTCCACAGTATCCCCTCGCCTATCTCAGGGGAGAAGTCCCGGGGTGAAACCTCCCCTCCCCTCAACAGGCGCTCCATCAGCAGGGCCAACCTCTCCACTCCCATTTCCCGGGAGCGGGAGGTCATACTCATCCACCCGCGGGAGATCCCATTATAACCACAACGGGTCCGGGAGAGGAGAGCATTGTGTCCACCTGCTTCAATCCCTTAAGTAAAAACGTGTTAGCCGCCCTGTAGGTCCCATATCTATCGTTGCCGGCCACGACAACCACCGGCTTCCTCCCAGGTCCCCTCTTGATGAAATAATAGGCGTAGTTCCTTCTCTCCAGTTTACTCTTCTCCTCGGGAGACAGTAGGGATGAGGATATCTGACTTATTCCCTCAGGAGCCTTGTGGCCGCCCAACACTATGACAAACTGACCGTACTCCAGTGCCTCGCTGTACTCTTGGGGAGAAAAGATCCTCACCTCGAATCCCATGGCCTCTAGTACGGACTTCATCCTCTCAGCGGTGGGCATGTCTATGGAGTTGGAAACTATGGCGACGGGTCCCGTGAGGGAAGAAGCTCGGATTGAGACGAAGGACTCGGCCAAGAGGATCGCGAGGACCACGAACGCGAGGAGGTTTCTCATCGTTGATGAAAGTGAAGAGAGCCCTATTAAAGGTTTGCCTGTCATTCGCATTCATCACGATCGACAGAGCCGCCAGAAAACGTTAAATCCCCTCCTCGGAGGTTTAATGGGCCGATGATGATAATTCCTTAAACCAACCTAGGATGAGGTCTGACGGGCGGACTGAAGGCCCCCCCATCCATTTCGAGGTGACTTCGGTGGGAGAAACGGCGGGGAGATCAGGTAAACGTGAGGGAATAACACTGACTCCTATGAGGAGAAGAGACAAGGAGATAAAAGATCTGGGAGAGATAGAGGAGATCCTGAGGAGTGCGCTTGTGTGTAGAATTGCGCTGTGCGATGGGAATAGACCATACTGCGTTCCTATGATATACTGCTATGACAGGGGCGTGATGTACCTCCATTCCGCCAAGGAGGGGAAGAAGCTGGAAGTATTGGGGAGGAATAATAGGATCTGCTTCGAGGTGGAGATGGACGTAGATGTGGTCAGGGAAGGAAAGCCCTGCGCCTGGACCTTGAGGTATAAGAGCGTCGTGGGGAGGGGAAGGGCCTACATAGTCGAGGATCCCAATGAGAAAAGGAAGGCCTTGGAGTGCCTGGTGGAGCGAGTTTCACCCGGATACGAGTACCACTTCTCGGACGATGAGGTGGAAAGCGTCGTAGTAATAAGGATAGAGGTGGAGGAAGTGAGTGGAAAGGTATCCGTGTGACATTTTCCGACTGTATAGCAATCCTTTTTAATGTCAAAGGGATCCTGCGCGAGGTGATGCGTCTTTGCGGAGAGTAACTTCTCAGTAGTTATCTACTCTCCCGATCCCGACTTGATACCAGTTGTGGCCTCCCGCAACGGAGGTAAAATCCTCCTCTCCCCTCAGGAACTCTCCCAGTGGAATGCCGTGGAGGGAGCACTTGCGGATCACTGCATCGTTAAAGTGGAGGCTCTGTGCGACGAGGGGTTGGAGCACACCTATGTGCTGGCCTTCCCCTCCAAGAAAAGGGTTGAGGGCTTCCTAGGGGATCTGTCTAGCGTGGCCCATCTTAAATCGGTGATAGAGATACCCTCCCAGGAGATCGGGATTTTAGCTCCTAAGTGGATCATCTTCAAGGTCTCAAAATACGAGGGAGGAGCGCGCTATAGTATGGCCGAAAAATGGATGGGGGTCCAAGAAGTCCTAGTCTAGTCCCCCATCTCCCTATTTCATTCCCCGAATACGAGCTTCCTGACGCGACGGCCTACCTCCTCTATGGGATGCTCCTCCACCCTCCTCATTAGCTCACTTAATTTTCCTCCTCCGTTTCTGTAGACCTTTACCCATTCTCTCGCGAATTCGCCGCTAACCACCCTCTCGGCATACCTCCTCATCCTGTCCTTGACTCCATCGTCCAATACCCTCGGGCCGACGGTCAGCCCGCCATACCTGGCAGTCACTGAAACCCTCTCCAGCATCCCCTTCATCCCGTACCTCCATATGAGGTCCATTATCAGCTTGGCCTCGTTCAATGCCTCAAAGTAGGCCACCTCCGGCTGATAGCCCATGTCCACCAAAGTTTCCCAGCCCTTCAATATGAGCTCCATTAACCCGCCGACCAGCACATTCTGCTCACCTATCAAGTCAGTTTCCGTCTCCTCCGCGAAGGTCGTCTCTATGACACCTGCTCTCGTGGCCCCAATTCCCTTAGCTATGGCTAGGGCATACTCCAAGGCCCTTCCCGAGCTATCCTGCTGAACTGCCACCAGCGCGGGCACTCCTCCACCCCTGAGGAACTCCTCCCTCACGGCAGCCCCTGGGGCCTTCGGAGCGACCATCACGACATCAACGCTGCTCTTGGGCCTTATCAGTCCGTAGTGCACGGTGAAGCCGTGTGCAAAGTCAACCACAGCCCCATCTCTCAGGCTGGGCTCTACCTCGTTCATCCACACCTCAGGCTGCACCATGTCGGGTAAGAGGTATAGTATGACATCCGCCCTAGAGACGGCTTCTCCCACCCCATATACATCAAAGCCCTCCTCTTCAGCCTTTTTCCACGATCCCCCCTTCCTAACTCCTACAATCACGTCTACACCACTATCCCTGAGGTTCAGGGCCTGTGCCCTGCCTTGTATCCCATAGCCGATAACCGCCACCTTCTTCCCCATCAGGGGCTCTAGGCTGACATCTCCATCGGTGTACATCCTAGCCATGCCCATCACCTCACGGCAATACCACTTCAGTGAGGGGATCCTCGAACTCCACCCTCCTCGGTCTAGGCTCCACCGACAGCACTTCAGGCAGCGCGGACATCTTCTTCATGACCCATTCCACCTCCTCGGCCCTGCCCTCCAGCTCCATGCAGGCCACGGCGTGCCCATCCTCGAACTTGGCCTCCATGCCCCTGTAGACCACCTTCCCCCTCCTGGCTATATTCAGTACGCGGGTCAGCTGATCCAGACCCCCGAACACCTTCACACACAACTTGGTCTCGACCCACACGCGAATCACCTCCACTCAAGGCTCACATCCATTCCCGGGGGCAATATCGCCTGGGTGAGCCACTTCCCAGGCTGAACCCACGGGAGGACCACATCCTTCTCGTTATCCAAAAGAACATCCAGTATGAGGGGCTCGTTGTTCCTAACAGCCCATTCCACTTGCTTCTCGAGGTCATCATAGCTTTCAGGCCTTCTGTACTCGATGTTGTATGCGTCAGCCACCTTGGCGAAGTCAGGGTTCTCCTTGAACTCCGTGGCAATGATCCTCCTCTCGTAGAGGTACATCTGCCACTGCTTCACCAGCATGAGGGCTCTGTTGTCGAAGATCACCTCGATGAAAGGTAGATCATAGTCTCTGACCAAGGAGAGGTTGTTTAAGGTCATCTGGAACGAGCCATCACCATCTATGCAGATGACCTGCCTGTTCCTAGCTGCAAGCTTCGCTCCCAGTGCTGCGGGGATGCCGAATCCCATGGTCCCCAATCCGGCGGATGTTATGAAAGTACCAGGTACGAGGACGTCCCAGTGTATTTCCGCCCACATTTGGTGTCCTCCCACTCCTGTAACCGCTATAGAGTCCTCGGGGACTGATCTTCTGACGGTCTTCAGGACTCTCCACGGAACTAGCCCGGTAAATTCTCTCTCCCACTCCTTCATCGAGATCTCGAACTCCCTCCTTATGCTCTGAAGCCAAGAGAGATATTCCCTCCTCTCTTTAGAGTCTACAGACTTTAGGATGTCGAGGAGCATTCTGAGAGTGATCTTGGCATCGCCCCTTATGGCTACAGCCGTAGGAAGGTTCTTGCCGAGCTCGCTAGCATCCAAATCTATGTGTATGATCTTCTTCTCCCTCATCTCATCGAAACGACCCACGGTCCTGTCGGAGAACCTCGTCCCAACAGCTAACACGACGTCCGCGTTGGCGAGAGCAGCATCAGCCTCAGCTCTACCGTGCATTCCAGCCGGGCCCATCACTAAAGGATGTTCAAATGGCACGGAGTTCTTCCCCGGGAGAGTGGTGACCACTGGGGCGAGCATGTATTCCGCTAACCTAAGCACCTCATCCCAGGCATTAGCCCAGTAAACACCACCACCGACAAGTATCACTGGCCTCTCGGCTTTTTCGAGGAGTTCAGCTGCTTTTCTGACATTTTCTACGTTGGGTTCGATCGAAGCGTATTTGCTGAAGTCCATGGGCATGAGTTCCCCATTCCATTCCGCCTTCTTGGCCACCTGAACATCTCTTGGAAGATCCACGAGGGTCGGACCGGGTCTACCCATGCCTGCGATCTTGTAAGCCGTAGCGACAGCGGGCAGGGCCTCCTCAGGCTTCTTTACTTGGTAAACGAACTTAGTTATCGGAGCCACAACTCCGAACATGTCCGTCTCTTGGAACGCGTCCCTACCAAAGACATCTGTGGCAACCTGGCCCGTGAGGGCCGTTACAGGCGAGGAGTCCATGTAGGCATTCGCTATCCCTGTCACCAAGTTAGTGGCTCCGGGTCCCGACGTGGCTACCATGATTCCTGGCTTCCTCGAAATTCTCCCGTATGCATCAGCTGCATGGGCAGCTCCCTGCTCGTGCTTGAACATGACGACTTCAATCTCGTCCCTGTATGGGTAGAGAGCGTCATAGAGGGGCATTATGGAGCCGCCAATCACACCCATGAGGGTGCTCACACCTAATTCCGGTAAAAGAGACGCAATCGCGTCAACGACGCGATCACTCACAGGAGACCTGCTAGTTGGATCAACAATCCCACCCTACAGAGGTTTGGGCTCCAAACCACTTGTAAATATAAAGATTACTACTCAATGCCGCCTGAGCGACCCAGCTCTCGCTTCAATGCATACTCCTCGGCCTCTCGTGATGTAAATCAACTTACTTAAGCTCAGTCAAGATCGTTCTATTCTAATTTCCATGTGGGATTTAAGGGATAAATTCACGAGCATTATGCCCCTTTCGCGCGCGGTGATGAGATCTAACTTGCTTGGTAGCAACACTGCCCGCGCAACCCGTAAAGATTTCTTTACAACACTGGTTTCCCTTGGTTATGAGGAGACTTAACAAGATCTGGGGGCTAACCGGACTCATTTCCCTCACCATAGCTTTGATGACCATATCCATTTGTTGGTACCTGAATCCTTGGTTTGACTTTTGGAGAGACGCATTCAGCGATTTTGGGGTCCCCGAAGCTCACTATCCTTGGGTCTACAACCATGGACTGATGACTTCCGCGGTCTTCCTCTCAATATATTCCCTATTCGTACTCAGGGCGTCGAAGGGGAGGTTAGAGTCCTTCGCAAGCGGCCTTCTCTTCACAGCTTCCCTCTTCTTAGCCCTCATAGGGGTGTTCCCTGGAGGAACTGGTCCCCATACCTTCGTGTCGATGTGGTTCTTCGTCCAGACTTTCTTGGGTCTAGCCATCCTCGGTGTCGCTCTCTTCGTAAGAGGATACTTTGGAGGGTTGGTCGTGACCCTCTTGGCAGGTTCCGCTCCTATGTTAGCCCTATTGGTGGATGCAACGGTAGGATGGCCTTCAGCCGCCGTCGCTGAG